>JAABUQ010001203.1_pt1 | contig 57105 bp, 58 predicted proteins | sample 5560001 | NCBI WGS metagenome assembly JAABUQ01 (sample SAMN10711888, study PRJNA513371) | rock metagenome | isolation source: Antarctica rocks | place: Antarctica: Victoria Land, Finger Mt nord | collected 2015-12-18
GTGGGGGGAACCCGCCCGCCCCGGCTTTCCCCAGAGGGGAAACGGGAAAGGGGCAATCCGATTCCTCGCTGCCGCAGGCTGGTTTTGCCTCCTAAAAAGCTTGACTTTCATCATGAATGCTAAGATTGGACCGCTGTACCGAACAGTTGCGCGTCGCTAGCGAGTCCGGCCAAACGATCCGCGAGCGCTGCGCCTCGGCAGGTTTGGCCTGCTCGGGTTCCATCTATTGGCTAGCTCTCCACTCTTGCGTACTGCGGCGACGCTCAACGGCTTCTCTCCTCTGCCCGGCGCGGCGCACGCAATAAGCAACGCGCGACGCCCGAGACTCACCGTCACGCAAGCTCATCTACGCATCGGCGTAGTGGCTGATCCACTTGTCCCCGAACCACTTCGCAAAGGCAACGAGGACCGTAACCAACGTCCGCCACTTGATAGGGGTTATGCGGTGAGCATCGAGCAACACCCAAATCTGAAGATACCTAAAAATAGAGACCCAGCTGCGAGCGCAGCATCCCAAGGAAGGAATCAAATCCTGCCTTAAGCTCCTCATAGCGTTTGGCATCGAAAGTAGCGTTGGGAGTTCGACACAAACCACTTGCGAATGCTGCCTCGACCTCCGCTGGTAAAGGTTCCCCCGGTGGCCCAAGGTGCATCCGCCTATCGATAGCTTCATCTGATCTTTGTGATTTGCAAAAGAACCTGCCTGGTGGTCCGTATCGGATAGGAATTCCCTCCTGGTTATTGCCGAACGGTAACGGCATAGCAAATGTTTGGTCGCAATAAATAAGGCCCAGCAAGTACTCGAACCAATCAAACGTTTGATCATAAACGTGAGGGCTGCTGATGTATTCGCGTATTACCTTATTGAGCACATCGAAGACGTGATCGTTCAATGGTGTGTGTTTTGTCTGTCTGCCTTCGATCAACTGCCGCTGCATCACCAAACTCCACATCTTGAATGGATTATGAAGCTCGGTTATTGAAGTCTCCGGCGAATACAGATCTGGTTTGATCCTGAGTCTAAAGAGGCTTGACAGAAGGCCGTAATTCCGACCCGCAGATGCGGCAAGCCCGGCACCGTACAGTAGCAAGAGTGCGGGATATCGACGCAGTCTTAAGGATGCTTCATACCCATTCTCGGGCGTGTAGTTGTCTCCGATCCGCTTCACTACTCCAGCAAGAAGATCGAAAACATCGCTGTCACCCCAGCGTGCCGCACATATGAAAGCTGGAAGTAGGGTACTCATCTCAGCTTCACATTTACGAAGATGTTCCAGACCACTTGTCTGGTTCAACACGATGTTGCTAACGGACGAGAAGACCTTCTGCAGCCCTGTAACAACCCGCTCTGTTTCCGCAAGAAAGAAGTCGTGAAGATGTATACGATCTTCGGGACGGCGCAAAAACCGCTTTACCTGGGCAACTGCAACACGCGGAGAAATGGGATCAATCAATGAAAAATCTGCTAGCGCCTCGACCTTCTGCTGCAATCACTGGAAAAGCGAATCAGCATCGGCTATTTCAATTACAGACGCTCTTCTCAAGTCGACGAGTTTTTCGGCTGCCTTCCCCAACTTTCCTCGGATCGCCCAGTACGTCCCATAACGATGGGTGTTGCACCGCTCAAACGCGGCGCGCAGCGCAACGTCCCACTCACCAGACCAGCCGCAAACAATTAGTCCGTATTCATCGAAAATTCGATCCAGCAAGGAATCTAATTCTTGCGAATAAGCTTCCAATTCTTTCGCCGTGTTCTTCAGTCTCGCGTCCAAGTAATCTCCATGGACTTTGACGATTGTGCAAGCGGAATGAACGAGTGGCGTCGCGCCCCTGATTGCATCCACTGTGCTGATGACTGTTGGCTGAACACCCACGTCGATCAACGCTTGTTCCAAGAGACGGTCGAAGTTGGTAGTGACCACAACTCGGATGTACCCTTTCGCCATCAACGAAGCGATTGCGCGGTGCGCAGCGCTCGGCAACTTCACGCCATCTTCTCTCTCCTGCTCAGTCGGCTCGAAAAAGCTGCGGAGAAGTTGGAGGCGCTCAGCGGAAGTCTGTGTTACGGCGTTGAGAATCTCTGAATAGTCGGGTTCCTGATTGAATGTTCGTCGATACCAGGCTTCCGGGTCTTCTGATGACTCCGCCTGATCCCTCAGCAACCTCAACTTGCCGATCAGATTGACAATCACGTCCCAGCCGGTCGGAACACCAGCAGACTGGGACACGCCAGATCCAAGGAGCAGAGCGTAAACGCCTTTGCTGCTGTGCACGGCTAAAGCCAGCGAAAGAAGCGAATCTAGCATGAACCTTTCCTGGTAAACGTGCGACTATCTGTAGCGATTCGACGGGATCTCATGCTTGCATCAGGCAGACTTGGACGACGCCTTATCAGCGGGATCAATCCTTGGCTCGTTAGGGATGAACGTGCGCCTGCTGTGATTCCCTAGCTATGCCCACCCAACCTCTGCAACAATTCTATCGAAAAATGTTCGACAATAGACGTGAGGTCGGGCGCGTTAAACTGACAAGACACCGACCAGCAAAGCGAAAGGCAAATCAAGAGCGGAGTCTGCGAGAACGAATTGTTATCGGAAGATCGCGACTCTCAACATTTGAGATGTCTCACGACTGTACCGATGTGGAGATTTTGAGGCTTTTCTGGATTTTTAGGTCTTTTTGAATCGGAACTTACAGATTCTAAAATGGCGTCTTAATCGTGGTTCGAATCCATGTCGGGGAGCCAAACTCACGGTTTTCTTCAACAACAAGAAAAGCTGTCCGTCATGGATTCGAACAACCTTCAAATCGCTGGCTGCTGTTTTACGAGATGTGGGAGCCCGGAGATCTTGATCGTTGCCGACCAAGGCCGCTTGGGATTTATCGAAAGTCCCGGCTGCGCACGGGAAGCGCCGGAGCGCCTTGCCTCGGGTCAAGATGTTTCAGTAACGCAGACCAATCCCAGACATGGCGCGCGATGACGTGTAGCACTTGACCCTCTCTTTGCACCACCCCCTGGCAGACCAACAGTTTTCCGTTATACACAGCAGCATGATACTTTTCATGCACTTGTTTCCAGACGATCAGGTTGGCTGCTCCGGTCTCATCTTCAATCGTGAGGAAGATTGTTTCCTTTGCTGTTTGGGGATGCTGGCGAAATAATACGAGGCCAGCCACCAGGATGGTTTTTCCGTGCGTTGTTTTTTTCAAATCGGCTGCCGTGGTGACCCGCCTTGCTTTCAGACGAGGACGCAGGAAAGTCAGCGGATGCTCCCGTAACGTGAGTCCCGTGGCGAGATAGTCCGCCAGAACTTCCTGGCTTTCGGTTGTGGGCGGCAGGTCTGCATCGGGGTCGTCGAACAACTCCGCCGCGGCGAACAGTGGAGGACACTTTCCATCAAGAACGCTGGTCTTCCAAAGAGCCTGCCGCCGGCCGACGGTCATTGAGGCGAACGTGTCGGCTTGCGCTAAACGGTCCAACGCCCGGCGGCTGCATCTGGCTCGTCTTGCCATCTCGCCCGGGCGTGCGATATCCGGGCCCTCGTACTGCCACCAACGTTTGCGCGTCTTTCTCCGGCAGGCCGGACACCATGTGCAATCCGAGCCGGACGGCCTGACGCGATGAGTTTTCGACCGGCTCTAGCGTCGTCTCCCAGTTGCTGTGATTGACGTCGATGGGACGCACTTCCACTCCGTGCTCACGGGCATCGCGGACCAGTTGAGCCGGGGCATAGAAGCCCATGGGTTGGCTGTTCAGTAATGCCGCGCAGAAAACGTCTGGATAGTGGTATTTAATCCACGCCGAAACGTACACCAGGTTGGCGAAGGAGATGGCGTGCGCTTCGGGAAATCCATAGGTGCCGAAACCTTCGATCTGACTGAAGCAGCGATCGGAAAACTCTTTGGAGTATCCATTCTTTTGCATCCCAGCCATAAAAAGTTCGCGAAGTGAGGAGATCGTACCCACATGACGAAAAGTGGCGAGTGCCTGGCGGAGTTCATCCGCTTCAGTGGGAGTGAAGTTTGCTCCGATGATGGCAATCTGCATCGCCTGTTCCTGGAAAAGCGGAACGCCCAAGGTTTTTTCCAGAACGGCTTTCAACTCCGGGCTGGGATATTCGACCACATCTTTCCCCTCCCGCCGCCGAAGATAAGGGTGCACCATATCACCCTGAATCGGCCCTGGTCGAACAATGGCAACTTCAATCACCAGGTCATAAAACGTCTTTGGCTTGAGGCGCGGCAACATACTTTGCTGCGCACGGCTCTCCACTTGAAAGACTCCAATGGAATCCGCATTTTGAAGCATTGCGTATACCGATGAATCCTCGTGCGGAATGTTGGAAAGAGTGAGTTCTCTTCCGTAGTAGCGCTCCGTCAGCTCGAATGCTCTTCGAATGGCGCTAAGCATTCCCAGGCCCAGAATGTCGACCTTCATCATTCCCAGCTCGTTGATATCGTCTTTATCCCATTGAATAACTGTGCGGTCCTGCATTCTCGCGTTTTCGATGGGGACCAGCTCATCCAGGCGGCCGCGCGCGATAACGAATCCACCTACGTGCTGCGAGAGGTGACGCGGAAAGCCGAGTAGCTCATTCATCAAACTCTCGGCCAGTTTCCACCGTTCCGGCGAAGTGTTGCGTGTAAGATCCAGCACTTTCCCTACCTCACGGAGGGCGCGCCGTTGGCGATAGTGCACCACGGTGGCGGTGAGCCCAGCACGATCGCGTCCATACTTTTCATAAATATGCTGGATAACCTCTTCACGACGCTCATGTTCGAAATCGACGTCGATATCGGGAGGCTCATTGCGCGCAGCTGAGATAAATCTTTCAAACAGCAGTCCACGGGCAACAGGATCCGTTTCGGTGATCTTCAGGCAGTAGCATATGACCGAGTTTGCCGCCGATCCCCGCCCCTGATAGAGGATTTTTTTGCTGGCCGCAAACTTCACGATCTCGTGGACGGTGAGGAAGTAAGGCGCGTACTCGCGCGCGCCGATCAACTTCAACTCATGGTCGATTTGTTTGGTAACGGCTTCGGGGACTCCTTGGGGATAGCGGACTTTTGCCCCTGCCCATGTACGGCGCTTGAGATCTTCGAAGGCTGATATTCCGGGTTCAACGATTTCTTCGGGATATTCGTAACGAAGCTCGTCCAGCGAGAAGCGGCAGCGATCCGCAATCTCGATTGTTGCTTCAAGCGCCTCTGGCCATGCTTCAAAAATTTGGGCCATTTCTCGAGGCGGCTTTAAATGGCGCTCGGCATTGGCGTCCAGGCGAAATCCTGCTTCGGTTAGCCTGCATTCTTCACGAATGCACGTCATTACATCCTGAAGCATCTTCCGCTCGGGGCAGTGATAGAGAACATCGTTGGTGGCAACAACAGGGAGTGTGAGCGAGCGGGCAAAACCGGCGACTGTACGAATCCATTGCTTATCGTCGCCACGATAGGAGTGGGTCAACGCCAAATGTAGATTTCCGCCAAACAATTCGGCGCAGCGCTGAATGTGCGTTTTTGCGGAGTCAGTAAGAACTTGCGGAAAGGGAAGAATAAAGTGCTGAGCTTCGGCATAATCCGCAACATCTGTGAGATCGATAAGGCACTCTCCTTGTTGCGGATGTGGGAGCTGAAGAAGTCGCGCATCCGCTTCTTCGCCTGGGATTGGGCAGTGAAGACGGAGGGCAGGGAAGTGTGTCTTGCGCTATCCGTCAACAAGCCGCGAGATACCAAGAGTCGGTCAACCCCCTTTCCCCCGATCCAATGCATTCCACAACGGCCCGTTCCGAACCAACAATCCAACAAGGGGAAAGGGGGCTTCTGAAACTGGATTTCCGGTGCTTACAAAACAAAAACCTTTCGGAAAATCCGCTTCAGCAGCTTGACAGTCGCCCGTCATAGCAGGACATTATCATGCGTAAGAACGCGGCCTTATCATGGCCTACAGGTATGACAAGGAACTCTGTATCCGCCGAACCATCCGGAGAGCCGGCGTCCAAGGCTGAAACGACCGAGCGGGAGATCGCTGAACGAATAGCCTCAGCCGGGATTAGGCTGCGATTCGATAAGGTGGCCTCGCGGCTTATTGACGGTCTGAAGGCAAGCGTCGTTCAAATCCTTCCGGAAGATCAAAGCATCTTGTTCACTGTCACCGCTCCCATAAAACATCCAGCGAAGACGAGCGCCGCACTTCAAGAATTGCTACGCGATCTGCCTGACGGGGAATTTCGCAAGACGATCAACGGCAACGAAGTCCGCGCTCGCAAAGTGAACCTTGTTTTGACTGGTATGCCCAGAGTGATGGGGTTCGTGCACTACCCTGAAAGCAATGCCTACCTCATTTTGGACTTAGCTGAGTCGAACCTTAGCGGACGGTAGCCGTTCGCCCAGCGGTTTCGTCCGGTCATCTGTCCAAACGACTGGAGCGGAACGCCCGCTCCCACCCATCTAGAAATGGATGTTTCAGAGCTGCCAGATTCACATGTGGTGAATCGGCCTCGGCTGAAACGGTCGTTTCAGAGAGTACAAAGCTGCTGGTTGGCATACTTTAGCTATTCAAAGCTGTTCAGAAAGACCGGCTTCACCATAGCTTCAATCTTGGCGGCCATCTCCTCGGCAGGGATGCGGTCAGGGCTCTGATGCCAGCGGCGAGCAGCTCCAAATACAGCCCAAGCCGCCGTGGTTGCGATCAGCGATGGATCAATACCGGGCACGATCGCATGATGAGCGACGCCTTCCATAAACATGCCCTCGACGACCGGGATGATGGACCCTTCAAGCGGAATCAGAGCTCCCTTAGCGGAGCAGTTTGTGAGCTCGTTTAAATAGTCACAGACGCCGAGTGCAACCGCGCGCAATGCTCCATTGCAGTCTGTGAAGGAGATGCCGCGACGCTCAATCAGGTCACGAAAGCGGGACTCTGTCATTGCCTGGAGTAGGGCAATCTTATCTGGATAGTGAAGGTAAAAGGTATTCCGGTTCAGTGTCGCCTCATCGGCGATTTCTTGAACGGAGATATGTTCGAATTGTTCTTCTTTTAGCAATCTGGCAAGCGAATCCATGAGCATGCGACGGCTCCGTAGGATGCGCGGGTCCGTCGGTTGAGTCTCGGATTGGAGCACTTGGGCCATAAGAATACTGCTCCTGCGGCAGTCGGTGCTAATGCAACACTTGTTTATTTGGTTGAATCACCATATGTTTATTATGCATCAGATGCCTCAAAGGAGATTGCAATAATGCCCACTTTACTTCACATCGACTCAAGTCCGTTGTACGGTCGGTCCGTCTCGCGAGAGCTTACCGCCACATTCGTCACACATTGGAGGGCTTCATACCCGGACGGCAGAGTTGTTGACCGAGATCTCAATGCAGCCGCAATTCCACCGATCACTGCAGATTGGGTCGGGGCCAACTACACGCCGGAAGAGACTCGAACTCCGCAGCAGAGGGAACAACTCTCGCTCTCAGACTCTCTACTGGCTGAACTGGAGCTGGCCAACGAGTACATCATCGGCGTACCGATGCATAATTTCGGCGTGCCCTCCGTGCTCAAACTTTGGATCGATCAGATTGCGCGAGTCGGCAGAACCTTTGCCTACGTGGACGGGAAGCCTAAGGGTCTCATTGTCGGCAAGAAGGCAACCTTCATTATCGCAACAGGCAGCTTCTACGACGCCCAGACTCAAATGGCTTCATTCAACTTTGTAGAACCGTACCTGCGATCGCTCTTCGGCTTTCTCGGCGTAACCGATGCGACCTTCCTCACCGCTGGTGGAACCATGGCGCTGAACCGAGGGCACGACCGGGAAGCGTTTCTCGCTCCACATCTTCAGGCTGTGCAGACGCACGCGCAGGCCTCCCAAGGACGACGGGCATGAGAATCGCTTCGATCATTGCTCGCTATCTACTCGGACTAATATTTATGGTCTTTGGGCTGAACGGCTTTCTACACTTCATCCACCAACCGCCCCCGGCGAACCCACTGGCACTCCAGTTCTTCGGAGCCGCCGTTGCTTCGCATTTTGCCGCATTCTTCTTTGCGGGGCAGGTACTCGGTGGGTTGCTGCTGCTCTCCGGCTTCTTCGTGCCGCTTGCACTGACACTGCTCGCAGCGGAGCTCTATAACATCCTTGCCTTTCATCTGACACTTGAGTCAGGGGCCGGTATTGGGCCGGCGCTGGTGGCCTGCGCGCTTTGGGTGCTGGTCTTTCTTCAGTACCGCGAAAGCTTTACCGGCATCTTCAGCGCAAAGCCTGCGACACAGGCATAGTCCGCCTCGCCATCTAGGAGCCTTGCTCCGCGCCCCACTGATCGCAGGAAGGAGACTCAGCAATGGCAAAGAGTGACATTGAAAAAGTGTTGGCTGTATTTGGCGGCATTAGCGCCGGAGATGCGGACCTTGCAACCAGGTACATCCACCAGGAACGGTTTATTCAGCACAATCCGTATGCGGTCGACGGTGTGGAAGGACTAAAGCAATTCATCAGTCAATCTCCGCGTGAACAACTCCACCTCACTGTGGTGCGAGCTTTCCAGGACGGCCCTTATGTCTTCTCTCAGGAGAAGGGACAAAGATCCGGCCGGAATATCTTCTTCGATATTTTCAGATTTGAGGACGGACTGATTGTTGAGCATTGGGCTTTCTCCGCGATGGACGCTCGACCCAATCTAAGTGGGCACACTCAGATTGATGGACCGACCGAAGCAAAGCACTTGGAGGACACGGAGAAGAACAAGTCATTCATGCGCGAGTACTACGAAACCTTTCATGTCTCTGGCGATCACAGTCGAAGCAACCGATACTTCCAGGGAGACCTTTGCATTCGGCACGAACCCGGCGTCCGCGACGGTGTAGCGGAGTTCATGCGGGATGTGGAAGTGCTCATGCAACACCGGACCATCGATGAATTGAAGATCCTGTTAGGACAGGGAGACTTCGTGTTCATCGCTGCGAAGGGAACACACGTAGGTGACCCGTGCGTCTACATCGACCTATACCGGGTGGAAAACCAGAAGATCGTGGAGCACTGGGGCTTCCCCGAAATGGTGCCGCCTCAAGAGGAATGGAAAAACAACAACGGCATGCTCTAGGCCGAACCCGGCCCGGCTGCTTTCAGCGCGGCGATCGAGGCTTATGGCTCGCCGCTGCTTGACATCCATCAACAACGCTCAGCACGTGCTGAGAGGACGGAGATCTCTATGAAGTATGCCATCATTGGTTCTGGCAAAATCGGCACCGCGCTCGCACGCACCTTCGCGCGCAATAAAATCGAAGTCGCGATTGCAAATTCGCGTGGACCTGAAACGCTTACGTCTTTAATGGAACAACTCGGTCCCACCGTCGTTCCCCAATCCATCCAAGACGCTTATGAGGCTGAGCTGATTTTCCTCGCTGTTCCATTTCCGGCTCATAAGGATGTTGCGAGACATTTAGAGCAGTGGAACGGCAAGATCGTTGTCGACCTTACGAATGCTTTTCGTGTTGCGCCTGAAGAGCTAGGAGGTCTCCTCTCCTCTGAAGTAGTTTCCCAAGCATTTGCGGGAGCACGCCTCGTAAAAGCCTTCAATCACCTGCCTGCGGAACAACTTGGAACGAATCCAAACATCCAGGGGCAGCGGCAAGTCGTGTTCATGTCGAGCAATGACGCCGGTGCAAGTGCTGCTGTTGCGGTCACAGCGACTCAGCTTGGCTTCGCCCCAATTGAGCTCGGAAGGCTCGATCAGGGCGGCGTACCCCTTCATGTCGTGAGCGGGAAGCCTGGTGGGCTTCTGCTTCAGAATCTGGCGAAGCTCGGCTGATTGCATGCTCCTTCGCAAGTCCAACCGAGCTCGGAACAGAAAGCTGTGACAATGCCGGTGCGCTTGGAAGACGCCGGAACTGCCGGATGCTAAGAACATCCTTTATTTGTATTCATGGTGTGACTTGCGAACAAGATTCACGGCTAAGCTACGACAAACCTGAAAGGAGACAACTGTGAAATATCAAATTCGAGGGCTGTCCCTCAACGTGAAGAAGAACGGCTCCGGCGAGCCGGCCTTGGTATTCCTGAACTACTGGGGAGGAACCTCAAGGACATGGAACAAGGTGGTCGCCGAGCTGAAGGACCGGTTTACGACAGTCGCGTACGATGCGCGCGGTTGGGGCCAATCCGACAAGTCGGAGGCTGGCTATACCCTCGCCGACCTGGCAGATGAAGCACTTTCATTAATCCAGACTCTGGGTATCAAAAGCTACGTTCTTGTCGGCCACTCTGGGGGCGGCAAAGTTTCTCAACTAATCGCGTCGCGCCATCCCGAAGGTCTCCAAGGGCTCGTTCTCGTCGCGCCGGCACCCCCAACGCCGCAGCGACTCCCGGATGAAATGCGCGAGACACAGATTCATGCATACGACACCCGAGAAGGTGTCCTGGAGACGATCAGGTTCCTGAGCGCCCGCATGCCCAATTCCTCGGTCGTCGAGCAGATCGTCGAGGACAGCATGTCGGGCTCTCGAGAAGCGACCTTGGCCTATCCGACCGCCTCGATCCTGGAGGACATTTCGTCCGAAGTCTCCAAGATTAACGTCCCAACGCTGGTTCTTGCGGGTGAACTCGACCGACTCGATTCGATTGAGCAGCACAAGCGTGAGGTCGTAGCCCGTATTCCGAATGCGCAGTTTGCGATCGTCAAGGAAAGCGGTCACTTGATCCCCATTGATGAACCTGTCCAATTGGCCAAAGAGATCGCCGGTTTTGTGACTCCGCTGGCGGGCCAAATAGGCCCAAACCCAACAACACTGTCACTAAGGGCAATCTGAGGGCGGCTATTGGGGGGTTCAAGGTTCCTACGTGTTCACTCAAACGAAGGGGGATATCGGCGTGAATCAGGAGAAGGCGGCGCGGATTCCATCATGGCTCGAAGACTCGCACCGTCTCCAGAGGACCTCTTCTCATGCGGAAGCTGGTCGAATCCCCGCCCGCTGCGCCGGTGTGCCGGGATCGAGGTAGGCGGCCAGGGGCGTTCCCTTCACGATCGCGGCAATCTCCTCGGGGTCGCTCATCCACCGCAACAGGTCGCGGACCTGCGGTTTGCGGCGAAGCAGATGGGCCAGAACCCGGCGTGGCGCGTCGGTGAAGAATGCCTTTTCGTACTCCTTTTCCGGCAAGAGCGCGGCAGCGATGGAGGTAGCCATCTCGTCGTTGAAAATCTCCTCCGGCAAGGACCAATACGGAAACCGGGCGTCCAGCGGATTGAGGATCAGGTCGCCGCGCTCGGGCGAATAGAACTCACCCACAAAGTCCATTGCCGGGTCGTGGACGATGGCGGTATCTCCCCGGTCCTTCACCTGCCGCAGAATCTGCCGAATGGCGGACGACTTCCCCGCACCGGTATCGCCCATCAGCATGATGTGGCTCGACTCCAACCGCTTCGGAATCGCGAAGCTCCTACCCCCCATGGAAGCAGCTTCGACCCCAGGCTCTCGCCCTGCAATCGGAGCCGGATACCGGCGTCCCCCCGCCACCTCAGCCATGCAGGGCGGCTCAACTCCGGCCCCTTGGTCCTCCGTCCGTGCCGCTCTTCACGCCGCCGCTCCGCCCACGAACTCAGTCCATAGCCCCATGCATCCTTCGCCTTTTGCAGGGCGAGACACACGAAGATCAACCCCACCAATCCATAGAGCAAGGGCATCCCCAGGATGCGCGGGACGCTCTCGCCGTCGTACATCGAATCCCGGAGCAGCGGGGCCAACTCCGACGATGAAACCTTCTCCGGGGAACTCAACGCCACTCCCCGCCAGCCCTCCGCGACAGCCTGATCCGAGAGGCTGACTGGCAGCTTTTGGTCTGGGCCGGCGACCGCATCCTGAGGAAGCATGGGGACGGATTTTCGCCCCGGAGCAGTCTTCAGCACCCATCGAATGCTCGTCCTATTGCGCGGCTGAGTAGCCTCGACGGAGCTTGCTGTGTAGGTGCCGAGATAGAACTTTTGCAGCGGAGTAAGCGTCCATGCCAGCCAAACGGAGGCAGGGAGAATGAGCAGAAACGGCCCCAGGGTGATCCCGAACAGGAGCAGCAACACTCTCCCGCCGCGACTCGGAAACCGCATCGGACGGCTCACGGCTGGCCCCCGGCTGGTCCCTCCTGGGCGTCCGCCTGGTCGCGGATTTTGAGCACGGATTCGGCCAGCAAGTGCTTTCCCTCCGCGTTCGCCTGGGGCGGTCGCATGGAAGAGATTCAGGAGCATGTACCGGGTCGCCGACTGCTCACTCAGGAGCAATTCCATCGGGTCCGCCGGACGCTGCCGCGCCGCCTTCAACGCCAGATCGCGCAGCCACTCGGCCAGGGTTTTGCCGTCGCGCTCGGGGCGGCGGTCTCGACCTCCCGCAGCTCCTCGGGCGTGATCATCGTGGAATGGGCCAGCACAATTCCTGAGAGAGTGTTGCGGTCCGTGACAGCAATCGCATGATAGCCGTATTCATGAGCCGCCGCCACCAGCTCATGAGGATGCGAGGCGCCCCGCAAAAAGCTGAAGTTAGAAGATGCCTGTAGCTCCGCGTAATTGCGCATACGTGACTATGGAAGATGTCCATGCAGAAACCAGCGTCCGGAAGAATCGTGGAAAATCCAGAATCTGAATCCCTGGTCGTCTTCGATCCGGTAGTAATCGCGCGTGCCCCAACACGAAATTTTGTCTCGCCACCATTCGGCAGTTAAACGCTCCGGGCCCTCGCAACGGAGGATGCGATGCTTCCGGTTGCCTATGAAAAACTGCACGGGAGATTCGCCGGGAATGAGAATCGAGACCTCAATGCGCACGGGAGGATCGATTAGCCGGACCGGGCGAACGCGGTAATTTGGCCACTCTGCGCTTTCAGCCATGGGTGCGGTGGCGGGACGAAATTCCATCGCATGTTCAGGCAGGAAGCTCTCGCACACCTGGATACGATTCACTTCCTGAAAGCCCAATCTCATGCCGAAGCGATCGACCAGCGCATCGAATGACGATTCATCTTCCACAGGTTCGCTTGCGAAAGGCTAAGTTGCGTTGCGTAGAGCGCTTCGCTATCCAGCACGGAGAGCACGAATGTTTCAAATCCAAAGCCAGACCTGAGAGTGCCTAACGTGCCATCAAAGAGACGCATCAGATGAAGAATGGAACGCGTGGGCTTCGAAGTACGAATTTCGCATCGATCCACGGTTCCATCCACTCGGTAGCAGGCAAGGTCCATGTGCCGTGAACCCAGATGATTTTTTTCGAGCCGCTCACAGATCTCCTGGAGCAGATCGCGCAGCACATATTCAACTGCGCCGACTATCGAGATCGGCTCGGCGAGAATTCGTGACGCTCGATGCGGCGACGGCGGCCGCCAGGGCGTCAACGGCTCTTCAGCTTGGTGAAAGGCCTGATCCAGGCGCCACAGAAGAGTGGAACTGAATCGCGCGGCCAGCGAACTGCGAGGAATTTTTCTTATTGCAGAGATGGTGGAGAGGCCGAGCCTTCGCAGCTCAAGGACAATCTCATTAGGAAGCCGGAGCGCCTCGACAGGCAATGGAGCGAGCGCGGAAACGGCATTCTCGCCGTGAACGATGAATTTTGCGCCATAGCGCGCCAAGGCCCATGCGGCGCCCCATGAATCAGCGATTGCCCCGTGTGATTCAATGCCCATCCGGTAAAGACGCCGCTGAAGATCGAGCAGGATTGTGCCTTCTCCACCGAACAGATGAGTGCAGCCGGTGATGTCGAGAACGATGCCGTCGCTCCCATCGGCTGCGACCAGCGGCGAATAACGGTCGCACCATTCGACGAGCTGAGTCAGTCGATCGCCGGTAACAGCAGGACAGAAAAGACTGAGAAAACGTCGTGCCATTTCATCCCGCCAGCGCCTCGCACGTTGTTTGCGTGGCCAATTGATTGAACAAAGTACTCAGCCTTTGATTGCGCCATTCGATGGTCCAGCTCCCCGGCCGGCCGCCACGGCAATAGAGAAGATCGAGCGTCCATGCCGGCTGGTCGAACCTTTGTCCCCGCTTCCCCACATGGGATGAAACCTTCCATCGTGTGATAGGTGCGGCGATTGGCGCCGAAGTGGCATGACCTAAGAGAAAACCCGTTGCTCCGCTGCTTTCCGCTGCAAGTTGCAGGCGGCGAGAAGCTGTAAGGTCCACGCCATCTAAAACTGTCATCACGGCACTAACTTGCGAGCATCGGAGCGCTTCCATCACCGCCCAGGAGAGATCCTGTGATCGCCGTACGGAGACATGAAGAAACTGGTCCAGTCTAATTCCGTAAGGAAGAAGTCCCAGCGGATGCAAGGAACAGCCGGGCGCGATATAAACGACGTTGCCTTGATCCCCGGCGATGCGCGCCGACAGGATCGAGGAGAAAGCCAGAGCGCTCGCCAGGCTTGCGCCTTTCACCTCATGAATGCACCCTGCAGGCAGACCGCCGTGGGGCATCCAGCGATCCACTGCATCGGCAATTGGAATGGTGTGCGAGAAACGGCGCTGCGTCTCTTCCAGACAGCCGAGCCGCTCACGAAGTTTTTCAAGGGCTGGGTGAGGAGACATTTCTCAGCTATCAGCATACCACCATTTTCGTCTTTTGTTCGCCATGGCGAAATTTGGCTGACATAACTCCTACATTTGGGCCGGATCGTCAAGAAACCACTTCTCCGCGGCATCATGGGACGCGAACCTCGTAAGCGACGTGGCTATAGCTTCGTCCCAGTGTCAACCGGCAACACCATACGCGTGCAGTGAGACGCTCTGGATCTTCGGTTCACTAACGCTTAGTGTGCGGAATCATCGGAATCTTTGACCCCTTAGGTGAGCCTTCTCCCGCTCAGGTTCAAAGGGCCGTCAATCTTCTTCGCCATCGTGGACCCGACGGGGAGCGCATCTGGGTATCGCCAGGCGGACACGTAACTCTGGGTCATACTCGCCTGAGCATCATTGACGCCGCGACTGGCGAGCAGCCTCTCAGCAACGAAGATGGAACCATCCATGTGGTCGTAAATGGCGAGTTTTACGATTTTGAGCGGATCCGCGCGGAACTCGAATCCTTGGGCCACCACTTCCGTTCACGATCCGATAGCGAGATCCTTCTGCATCTTTACGAGGATCTCGGTACAGATTGCCTTCATGCGTTGCGCGGCGAGTTTAGCCTGGTTCTCTGGGACGAGCGCAAGCACCTATTGTTTGCCGCTCGCGACCGCTTCGGCATCAAGCCACTTTTCTATGCGCACGTCAACGGGCGGCTATTGCTTGCCTCCGAAGTAAAGGCGCTGCACGCTGCCGGGGTGGATGCCGTGTGGGATGAACAAGGCTTTGTTGAAAGAGTAACGCTTGATGCTTCGGTGCATGGACGAACGCTTTTCCGTCAGGTGAACGAACTTCTGCCCGGACATTACTTGCTGGCGGGCACGCACGGCATCACCACTCATCGCTATTGGGATTTCGATTATCCCCGGAGCGGCCGCAACCCGCCTCCGCGCTCGGATGATGAGTATGCCGAGCAGTTTCTTCACTTACTCGATGACGCGGTTCGCACCAGGCTGCGTGCCGATGTTCGAGTAGGCTGCTACTTAAGCGGCGGAATCGATTCCAACAGCATACTGGCCTTGATGAGCCGCCACGTGAGTGGGCCTGTCCCGGCTTTTTCGGTGAGCTTCGACCAGTCTCTCTATGACGAGTCCGCAGTTGCACGCGAAGCGGCCGAGCGCGTCGGTGCCCGGTTTACTACCGTTCCGGTGACGCAGGAGACCTTAGCTGCTGATTTCAGCAATGCAGTGTGGCACGGAGAAAGCCTGTTTACCAATGCCCACGGCGTGGCTAAGTTCGCATTAAGCCGGGCCACACGGGAAGCCGGCGTAGGCGTGGTTCTCACCGGTGAAGGCGCCGACGAAATACTCGGCGGCTATCCCTTCTTTGTGAAGGACTCCATTCGGCACAGTTGTGCGTCAGAACAAGAAGCCCTCCGGCAAGGTTTGGGCATGCCGGAAGATGATTTTAGCCGTATGCTCCGAATGGATTTGCCTGCTGGGCCGCCGGCATCTTTCCTTGAGCGGCTCGGCTACGTTCCCGCGTGGATTGAAAGTCGAGAATGGTTCCTCCAGGATCTCCGGCCGGCTCTGCCCGATTCCTGTCAGAGCAACGCCATTTACTCCCATCTACTGGACGGCTTGGACATTTCTGGTCAACTAACAGGGCGTGATGTGTTAAACCAGAGCCTCTACTTATACAACAAGACTGCATTGCCGGGTTATATTCTTACGCTCTTGGGTGACCGAATGGAAATGGCGCACTCGATCGAAGGCCGCCTGCCATTCCTCGATCACCACTTAGTAGAATTCGCGCGTCAGCTTCCCGTATCTCAGAAGGTTCGGGGCGCTGCCGAAAAGTTTGTTCTTCGAAAAGCGATGAGGAATGTCCTCACGCCAGCTCTATGCGGCCGTAGGAAGCAGACTTTTCAAGCGCCGCCGGCATTGTCGAATCCTCACGGACGGATGTTCCAATTTACACAGGATACCTTGCGCGGGAATGCTCTCGCTAAGCTTCCCTTCCTGAAAAAAGAGGCCGTAATCCACATGCTTGATCGAGCCACAATTGCGAGCGAAGGTGGGAAAGCCATTCTCGACAAACCGCTCATGACAATTCTCAGTGCATGCGTTTTAGCTGAACGGTTCCACTTATAAACCACTAAGTATCAAGGCGCATCAGCAGAGGGCCGAGCGCAAATGCGCTGAAGCAGCCGATCAGATACAGCGTCGCGGATATCCAAAGTATGATCCTGCTGAACCGGCTGGATGTTTCACAGGCGGACTGATCCTTCAGGTCACATCCGCCCCGTCGCGCCCGCAGAAGAGGAGCTACGCGGTAGACGTAGAGAAAGTTGCTTCCAATCAATAGACCAGCAATGAGAAACACCCAGTTTTTGTGATGCGAAAGAGAGACAAGCCACGGGGCAGCCGAAAGCACCGTCGCGACTGTCGCGCCCAATCCAAACAGGACGAAGAGAGACGGTAACGCGCAGCACAGGAGTGTACTGAACGATGTAAATAGCGACACATAGCTCAAAGCACCGTTGCGGGTTTGAGTTTGGGTAATAGAATTCTCCATCATTGTCCTTTCTGGTTCAATGGCGTAAGTCCCGCAACCTGTAACGGAACTGCGCTTTTCAAATCCTTTGCGGGCGTCATAGCTCCGCGTATAATCACCTGCTGGCCAACATATTTGCGTACTTCCTCAAATCCCCTCGGGTCCTTCGGATCTGAAGTCAATGTAACGGCCGTATTTGCTCCAGAGACTTTGAGCTGCAGCTGGCCCTGTAAGCTCGCAAGATCGCCACGCATCACCACCAGCGTTACCTTCGGCGTATAACCCTGGTTATGAATGGTATGCCAGAGCTGCGGAACAGTAACCTCGTTGCCCGGCTTCAACTTCACCTTTGCAAGCCCCTGGTTCAAGCTCACTTCCACCGAATCCACCCCCGGGACCTTCTTAAGAGACACGTTCACGACGTGTGCACAAGTCATTCAATCCATGCCAAAGATGGAGAGATCAGCCTCCAGCAGTTCGGCACGGCTTGGAACTACCAGCGCGAGTGAGGCCATCACGAAAATAAGAAACTGTTTATTCATAAACACACCTTTCAAAAAAAGTAAGCTAAGTTAATCGCGAACCGATATCGTTCGCGGGGGTACAGCGGGCCAACATCTCTGTACAGCGGAAATTGCATTCCGCCCTCAATACCGATAGCCCGGTAAACACCAAGCACGCTCGGCCCCAGAAAGACTTGCTGCGCTTCAGTGCCCGGCGCCAAAAGCATTCGCCTTTCGAGTAAGCCTGAATGTTCGCCGGTCAGCTCACCGAAAATGCGCCAGTCCCAGCGCGGATAATCAGTGCGCCAGGACAGCGGTCGATATCCATAGACAGCGGTGTAAGTCAGCAGATCGGGCCGTTCGTCTCCTTGCGCTCCGCCATACCGCTGGTAGCTCAAGCCGGCCCAGGCGTATTGACTTCGAGACGCAACTCCCGTCGCCGCCCCGATCAGATATCCCGGTCCACTGTGAAGGCCGCGATAGATCCCGGCCTCGGCCTGAGGGCCGGGTAGTAAGATGCCTCCAAACGCAGTACTCTCAATGCGCTTACCAGCCAGATCTTTGCGCTGAAAGCGCCACCAGCCAAGGCCGCTGAAGTCTCCACTCGCAGGTGTATTGGTTGTTACCGAAGAACGTGGGTACGGATCAGGTTCGATAACCACCGGCCCAGAAACTGAGACCTTGAGGTTCTGGGTAATTCCGTACGACAACTCCGCCTCGAGCGCGGCCGCGGTTCCGGCGTTTCCACCTCGACCATTTACACCTAAGTCGAAACTCCAGCCACCCCGCGGATTCGTCGGTGTAGCCAACCCGAACACTGGCCCATGATCCGCGGCCGGCACGATGCGCGCATAGAATAGGAACGCTGCAAGCCCCATAAGGAGCTTTGCTTTCGCAAACATAACTTCTCCTTCTGTCGTTCATGACACGCGTGCGCTTATAAACGCGCGCGAACACGCCACAGGAGAAGAACTCAGATCAGAAAGATGGAATAGAGGCTTTGACGGTCAGGTGGAGAGCGATCAATCACTTGATAATGATTGGCCACCAACAGCGGCAGCAGAGACGATTCCCGTATCACGGCGACAACGGAAGCAACCGGCACAAGAGAAGCTTGCTGGTCCACCGCATTGTGATGTTCGAACGCAAGCTCATGACAAGCTTACGTTCTATTCGATGGAGTGGAAGACGTCTTCGTCTTACAGTGACCGTCGGGAGAACAACAAGGACGGGCTTGCGCCTGCCACATGAAAAACTCGGCGCAGGACTGACAGCTACCCCACATGAATGTTGCCAAAAGCAACAGACAACAAAGCGCACTGCTAATCACCCGTGACACAGCTACGTCCAGAATAGCAGCCTTCTATTCGGCCTCATCGCTCCAATTCGGTTATGTTTGCGCCGTTGACGGCATCGCTATACTCTCTCGATGTTTGAGGTCACCGGCATCGCGACCGAATCTTCCAATGCCTCAATCACCTCGGCCGTGGCCTTCGAAATCGCGTCTGTTCTCCTCGGCTCAGAACTGATCCACAGCAGTAGTGCAGTGTTCAGCCAGACGTTAGGCTCCACTATCCCGGCTTCATCCAATTGGACTTGCACCCAAGTCTCTTCCGCCGCTTCGATCACTATAAAAGTGATCTGCGAGCCTAACACCGTCCTGGCGCGGTACAATCGGCCTGATTCCAAGGTCATGAAAGCATTCTACGGTGACCTGGAATCGGATCGGGAGAATTATATGAAAAAGTTAATCGTGATTTTGAGCATCGCCGGTGCTCAGTGCTTTGCTCAGTCGAATGCTGATCCGCTCAGCGCGGGCGCGAAGATGCTCTATAACATCACTAAGAACGACGTTCTTAAATCCGCCGGAGAGATGCCCGAAGCCGATTATTCTTTCAAACCCGTCGGTACTGTTCGCAGCTTCGGCGAATTGGTTGGGCACGTCGCCGACGGCCAATACGAGTTCTGCTCAGTGGTCTTAGGCGGCAAACAGCCCCCAAGCATCGAGAAAAGTAAGACCACCAAGGCCGATCTGATTCAGGCGCTGCAAGACGCGTTCACCTATTGCGATGGAGCCTACAATGGCATGACAGATGCTCATGCTGCCGACTTAGTCCCATTCGGCGGCCACAACATGACTAAACTGACCGTTCTCGACTTCAATAGCGCTCACAACTACGAGCACTACGGAAATATGGTGACCTATCTGCGCATCAAGAACCTGGTGCCGCCGTCGAGCAAGCACTGAGCTTTACCGCCTCTAACTTACCGCGAGTGGCGCCCGTCAAAGGAATCATCTTTGACATGGATGGCGTCCTCCTCCTATCTTCTCCGCTGCACGACCGCGCCTATCGGGAAGCATTCGCCTCGTTACCGATTCGCGATTTCGACTATCGCTCCATCGCCGGAATGCGTACGGACGAGGCTATCCAGCTTGTCCTGACGAAGAACGGCATTGCTTATACAGAGGAGCAACTCCACGCTCTCGCCGGCGCCAAGACTCGCATTGCCCGTGACTTAATAGCGCGCGACAATCCCATCGCTCCACACTGCATTGACGTGCTGAATGCACTCGCCCGAGTGTATCCGCTCGCTCTAGCCAGTTCCGCTTCGCAGGCGACGGTTGATCTCTTTCTCTCGAGCAATGGTCTCCGGGAGAAATTTCGCTCTGTCTTGCATGGCGGCGACGTGCATCGCGCCAAGCCGGCCCCAGACATTTATCAGCTCGCCTGTAGCCGCATCAGCCTTGAGCCCTCCGAATGCCTGGTCGTCGAGGATGCCGTCAGCGGAGTAGAAGCCGGGAAAGCTGCCGGCACGGTGGTTTGGGGCATCACCACTACCTCTTCATCGGACGAGCTCACGCGCGCCCATGCCGATCACATTATTTCCAGCTTGGAAGAGTTACTCGCACTTACTAAGTAAGGCCGGCGCTAAAAGCGATACCGCAACAGCGTCCACAAAGCGATAGCGCCGTCGCGAGCCCGTATCTTTTTCCCCTCTTCCGCTGACCTTGGATGATAGGCAATGGGAACTTCTACAATGCGAAGCCCTTGCCGAATCATCTTCACGGTGATCTCGTGATCGGTTTCAAACCCGCTGGTCCGTAGCTTCATCGCCTTGAGTGGCCCCGCCGGGTACAGCTTATAAGCGGTCAATGTATCTGAAATCCATTGGCCGTACAGCAGAAAAGTCCAGCAGCTCAAAACCACGCCAGCCAACCACGGCCCAAACCCCTGTTCGGGATGCCGGCCCGGTGTGGCGTTCCAACCCCTGCGCCGGAGTTGGCCTAGCGTTCTGCTCCCATACACCACATCGCCGCGCCCCAGGGCTCCAAGAATCGCCAGGTAATCTTCAGGGTCGTATTCCAGATCGGCGTCCTGGATCAGGATGTAATCGCCCCGTGCTTCCCGAATACCACGCTGCACGGCTTTGCCCTTGCCCTGATTCGGGATCTGAGTAAAGCAAATTACGCCCTGCCCCGCAAACCCGCGCGCGATCTCTTCCGTCCTGTCCTTCGATCCATCGTTGACCACCAGGATTTCCTTCTCGAATCCCAAGGGCCTGGTATCGACGCTGATAATCTTATCGAGCAGCCGTGCCAAATAGGCCTCTTCGTTATATGCCGGTACGACGATAGAGAGCAGCTTCATGCGAAGGAAACTGCACCAGTGATACCACAGCAGGCGGCTTTCGCCGCATTTCTCTCGGTGGCTATTACGTTCGGTAAAATAACGGCTATGCTGATCCTGCTAGGGTGCACCCACAACGGATGAAGTCCCGGCCTCTCCGCTGGTTTTCCCTGTCGCTGCTCATCGGCCTCCTCAGCATCTTCCTCTATTCCCGTCGCGTGAGCGCGCCGGAGCTCGGCAACGACTCCTATCAGTATTTGGACGCCGCTTCACACGTCGCCTCGGGCGCCTGCCTTTGCACTACGGTGGCGCACTTTGACGAGCAGGTCGGCTGGGGCCGCATGCCCATCCCGTTCACCCACTTCGGTCCCGCCTATCCGCTCGCCATCGCCGGCTTGAAGGTGCTCGGGCTTCCGGTGGAAACTGGTGGCTATCTTCTCTCTGTTGCCGGTTACCTGCTGGTCATCTGTCTCATCTGGCTAACCAGTTACTACCTTGAAATCGAGCCTTGGTCTATCGCGCTTGTTTGTCTTGTCTGGTCCGTGAACTTTCTGGCGCTCGATCTCGGAGTCTCGGTGGGAACTGACTGCCTCTTCACGGCTTTATTTACCGGCGTTTGCGCTCTTGTCGCCTATGACGTCCGCAATGTCGCCCGGCCCCGGCCCGCTGTCTTGCTCGCTCTGGGTGCGCTCGTGGGCGCGGGATTTTGGCTTAGACAAGCCGGACTCTTTCTAGTTCCACCGTTGTTCCTGTATCTTGCCTGGCGCTGGTGGCGTCAACCCCGCTCGCGCCCTTATGCCTTGGGAGGAGCCGCCCTCGCCCTAACACTTGTTGCCTGGATCATGGCGCGCAACATCCGGCTCGTTCACTCCTGGAACTCAGGTTTTGCGAATGGACGCCACGCTCCGTGGCAGACGGTCATTTCCGAATCGGCGAGAGTTCCGTACCATGTCCTCTTCGGTACTCAAACCAAGGCGCATCTCGATATTTGGGCTGTCTTGTTTTTCACCTCTCTGCTGGTACTAGCTTGGCGCGCCCTCGCCAACCGGAGACAAGGTCCCGCTCCCGCCCGTTTGCCGCACACCCAGCGCACCACTGTCATCTGGATGCTCGTCTTCGCGGCGGCTTTCGCAGGCGGAACCTTGGTCGCTGAACTCAGAACCATCGTTGCAGATTATGTCCGCTATGACTTCCCGCTCTTGCCCATCGTGTTGATTGTCTGCGGGGTCTTGTTCCGCTTCGTGAGCGACAGAATAGGTCGCGTGGCGGCCCTCGCCTGTGTCCTCTCAGTCGTAATGATCGATGTCCACAGTCTGGTCGCTCAGCGTCAGGCGGGAATGAGCAGTCTTCCTACCGACCTACTCGCCCAGCAGGTTCAGCCTGGCACATCTATGCGAACGTGGATTGAACAAACCGTGCCGCCCGATGCAACCTTAATAGCTACCGAGGGGCAAGCCGTGCACTATCTGCTGAACAGGCCCGTGGTCGCTATCATTGAGCCGCAATACACCGTGCACACGTGGGACGAAACTGACCTTCGATCTGTGATGCGGCGCTTCGGCGCCCAATACATTCTCGTATTCCCGGGCGCGGGAAAAGAGCGCGCTCCGGAGCAGCAATCCGTTCCCTTCCTTCTCGCGCTTTCTGAGGGACACAATCCTGAGTGGCTCAGCGTTGCCGCGCGCACCCCGGGAGTCATTCTTTATCGCTGCTCCACTTGCTCGACGGCCCCGCTTAGCTAAGTATCTTTGCTAAATATTTAGTTAAACCGGGCGAAGCGCCATGAGACCAACGACCACAGTGTCTGCAAACCCTGCAAGGGCGTCGACTTCTTGCCCTCCGCCTTGGTCCTGGCTTGATATTCAACCGGCACTTCCAGAATGTATTCGCGCCGTCGCGCGGTCTTCGCCACAATTTCAGCGTCCAGATCCATCCCGTTCGAGCGCAGATCGAGTGATCGCACAAACTTCCCCTCGAAGCCCTTGATGCTGGTGAGCGTATCGGTCACGTACCGGTTGTAGAGGAACAGCGTCGTGGTGCTCAGCAGGATGCCCCCATACTTGCTCACCAGGTAGGGCAATCGCTTGCCGCCGTACACTGTTTTCAGCCGTGAGGTCAGGTCCGTGCACTTCACCGCACGCGTTCCAAAAACTACCTTGAACCCGTTCCTCAGAATGGAAAACACCACGTTGTATAGGTCGCCCTCGCGATATTCCAAGTCTGCCGGGTAGAACAGCACAATATCGCCCCGCGCCTGTTCCAAGCCGAAACGCAACGCTTCTCCGCGCCCTTTACACCCATCCAGGCGGTAGGTCTTCACTCCCGGAACTGCGCGCGCTTCCTCCCACGTCCCATCACTCGAACCACCGTCCACGAAGATAATTTCTTTTACAAGCTCCATCGCTTGAAAATCCATATCCATCAGACGCCGCAGCGTCTCGGTCACAGTTTTCCGCTCGTTTAACGCCGGAACCACAATCGACACCATGTGCGGCGAACTGAGGAGAGTCGCGCCGGTCCGGCGGCTTTGCAATAAACGGCTCAGTTCTTGCACCACGTAACCGCCCGCGTGCTGCCCTTCCTGCGCTTCCCAATCGCGCGCGGTCACCGCAGTAAGCGGAAACTCAAATGCCGATGGGTCGTACGGAATATAGCCGGGCCCTTGCCCGCGGTCCCGCTCGCTCTTCTGCAGAAAGAAGTGCGACACAATCTGGTTCCATTCAAGCGCTACCTCGCCATTGCGGCGCATCGCCCGCAGGAACTTCTGCGTCAACTCGCTCGCATCCTCCTGCTGAATATCCACGTCCCTGCGGATATTGGAGATAAAAACTTTATCGGCCAGCTTGTTAGCCGCGATCGCTTCTGCAATCCCGCGCGTCAGGTAGGAAGGCAGCAGTGAAGAGTGCTGCGTGCCGGGACCATAGATGATCATGTCCGCAGCCTTTAGCGCGCGATCCACTTCCGGATTGATGTCCGGCGCCCTTTGCCCGGATTCCATGAACCGCGCCAACGCCTCGCCCGTTAGCTGAGCGCCGGTTTCAACCCCGTCCCGATACAGTGCTTCGTCAATCAGGAACAGGTCGTCAATGCGGGAAGAATTCTCGCGCGACACCAAATCCGACTCGCCCCGGATGACCGTCCCGTCTTCGGTACGCGCCATCAGGAACAGGTTTTCCCCTCGCGTGACGTTCAGGATTCGACCTTGAATTTCGAACAGCCTGCTGAACGCAGCCACCGCGCGGTTGAAGTCCCGATCCTCGTCCAGGTAGCAGCCTGCGAACAGAATATTACCCAGCGCGCAATCGTCGAAGTCGAACTGGTTTCCGTTCACCGCCTCCCTTTCGGCGTAAGCATGGAACCGTTGAAAATAGCGCTCGAATATCCTAGCCTGTTTCACCGATAACAGCTCGAATCGCGTTTGCAAAAAATCCGCAATCTGCGCTTCCCGCCCCTCCGCCACCGCCGACACCAGCTTCATGCCTTCCGGGAACGGATACTTCTTCGGCAGCCGATGGTCGGAAAGATAAAGTAATGCCGTGTGCCGGTCCTGGCTGCGCGGCATCATCCGATTGATGTTCTTGCGGACGTCGGACGGCCCCAGCATCCCCGGAATAAAACGCCGCAAACGCCCCGTCGAGTGCCCGTCGTCGTAAGCGTTGATCACCACCGTGAGCGCTAGATCCGGGTTGCGCAACATAGCCGAAGCAATGGTGCCCGTTCCGCTGCCTCCTGAAAACAGCACGATCTTCAGCGGCAATGCCTTGCTGCGCGTCTCTGCTGTGCTGGGCTCTAATAGCGTATTCCCCGCAGTGCTCATAGCCCTCCTGAGGACTGCAAGTACTCGGCATCGGCGACTGTATTCACTCCAACCGACTCGGCTTCTGTCATGATGCGCGCGGTGATCAAGCGGTTTGGCTCGCGATCCACCAGCGGAAAAATCGGCAGAAAATTCCATTCGCCGGTTTGCGCCCCAATAGCCGCCTTTTCATGCTCCAGCAGATTCAGATACTGCCGCAAACGCGCTGTTCGGAACAGGAACACTCCCGAATCGCTCTCGCCTTCAGAGGGCAGCGCATCCCCCTCCCGTTGTTGTAGAATCCCCGTCACGGCGCCGCCCGCGCCCCGCTCGAAATGGATATACGGCTTCTGACGAATCACTGTCGGACAAACCGCATCCGGACGCGCCTTCCCCTGCAGCAACCGCATTGAGAATTCGAGCGACGAACTCTTCAGCGCCAGCTGATCTCCCCAAACAATCAACACGTTTTCGGTCCGCACCGCCGGTAACCCGCAGGCCACCGCGTCTCCCATTCCGCGCGGAATCTTCTGGATCGCCACTTGGCACCGTCCCGGCAGCACCGCACCCAGCTCAGGCTCTACAATGGGCGCGCCGTCGGGCGACAAGACAAACACAAATTCAGAGCAAAGCGGCTTCAGCAATTCCGCCAATCGCTCCAAAATCGTGGCGCCGCCCACCGGAAACAAGATCTTCGGTTTATCGAACGCCAATCTCGAGCCTCGACCGGCAGCCGGAATCAGCGCTGTCCACAAGCTGGGGTCCACCGCTGTATCTAGCAGATCTGAGGCATTTTCTCGGACTACGATGCGTGCCATTCTAAGCCCATACCGGCAATCAGCGCCAAGCCGCCGCCACTCGTAGTATGCCAAGAACAGGCCCCCGGCAGCTATAACCAAGCGTGTTCCCCGAAGACTAAGGTTATGTGTGGCCCAGGTTGGCTTCAGATTCCGCCCGCCAAACGGGCCAAAGGACTGCCTTGCGTTCTGCTATCTATAAAGAGGACGGCAAACCCTCTGAGGCTCGAACTTGGCGTGTGTCGGAAAGCGACGGCAATTTGTGCTCCGGCGCGGGCGAAACGCATTTGTCCGGTCCGCAGTCTCACTTAAGAACAGTCTAGCTAGCACAACCGCCACAGCTGCACTGGGTCAGCATGCGAATCACTGATCTGGCCAAGCGGCGGCGAGGTGTGTTGCCGGGCTGTTAGTTGAAAAGCGTCCGCAGAAGGGAATTAGAAGCCAGTGGCCAAAACCTTATTACAGCAATTGAGAGAAATGACCGTAGTCGTCTCCGATACCGGGGACATCGAGGCCATCGAAAAATACAAGCCGCAAGATGCAACGACGAATCCGTCTCTAATTACGGCCGCCGCGCAAATGCCGCAATATCAGCAAATTGTCGACGATGTTTTGCTGAAGGCAAAAAATGAGTTAGGCGACAACGCCAAAGACAAGGAGATTGCAACGCTCGCTTTTGAGCACCTCGCTGTTGCCTTCGGCCGGAAGATCCTGAAGGTGATCAAAGGCCGTGTGTCGACCGAGGTCGATGCCCGCATTTCCTACGACAGTGAGAAGACCATCAATGTCGCGCATTCCATCATTGATCAGTACGAGAAGGCCGGTGTCTCCCGCGACCGCGTCTTGATCAAAATCGCCTCCACCTGGAAAGGCATCCAGGCTGCGGAGAAGCTTGAGAAAGAAGGCATTCACTGCAACCTGACGCTGCTGTTCGGAATGCATCAAGCCATTGCCTGTGCCGATGCCGGCGTTACCCTGGTTTCTCCCTTCGTCGGCCGCATTCTCGATTGGTACAAGAAGGACACCGGCAAAGACTACCAGGGAGCGGAAGACCCCGGTGTTCAGTCCGTCACCAAGATCTACAATTACTTCAAGAAATACTCTTACAAGACCGTGGTGATGGGTGCTAGCTTCCGGAACATTAGCGAGATCAAGGAACTCGCGGGTTGCGATCTTCTGACAATTTCGCCCGCTCTGCTCAAGGAGCTCGATGCCACCGAAGGCGAACTCCCGCGTAAACTAGATCCCGAAAAAGCCAAGAGCATGAGCATCGAAAAGATCCCCATGGATGAGGCCACCTTCGAAAAAATGCACGAGGCTGACAAGATGGCTTCGGACAAACTCACAGAAGGTATCAAAGGCTTTAGCGACGCGCTGGTCTCGCTCGAGAAGCTGCTTGCAGATCGCCTGATGACGATTGCCGGCCAACCCGAATTGGCTCATCGCTAAATCGCTTCCACTCGTTTCCCGGGCGAAACCCGTCGCCTATTGCTGCGGCATAGGCGGTGGGTTTCGCTCGTTCCCGAAGTGGCGCTGATGCCAATAGGGGTAGGGAGGCGTCGTCTCGCTTGCCCCGTCCAGCTTTCGAATCTGTTCCCGAGTCAGATTCCAGCCAACCGCACCCAGGTTCTGCCGCAATTGCTCTTCGTTACGCGCCCCAATAATAACTGAAGAGATCGTAGGCCGCTGTAATAGCCAATTCAAAGCGATCTGGGGGACCGTCTTCCCTGTTTCCTTAGCCACTTCGTCAATCGCGTCCACAACGCGGTAAACGTGCTCGTCCGCGACCGGAGGGCCTGCGTCGGCCGTTTTCGGCAACCGGCTCGTTTCCGGCCTCGGCTGCCCGCGCCGGATCTTTCCCGTCAACCGCGCCCATCCCAGTGGACTCCACACCAACGTGCCCACTCGTTGATCAATCGCAAGCGGCATCAGCTCCCATTCGTAATCGCGCCCGATCAGCGAATAGTAAGCTTGGTGCGCCACGTATCGCGGCAGGTTGTATCTCTCCGATGCCGCGATCGATTTCATAAGATGCCAACCCGAGAAGTTGGAGCAGCCCACGTACCTTACCTTTCCGCTTCGCTGCAGTTGATCGAGCGCATTCAGCGTCTCCTCTACCGGTGAAATGGCGTCGAAACCATGCAGTTGGTAAAGGTCGATATAATCCGTTCCCAGCCGCCGCAGGCTGTCCTCGCAGGCCTTGATCAGGTGAAATCGTGAAGTGCCGATGTCGTTTGGCGCTGGGCTCTGCCGGAAGAAAGCCTTCGTCGCAATCAAGACCTGATCGCGCCGGCCTGCCAGCGCCTTGCCCAAAATTTCCTCTGACCGCCCGTTCGAATACGCGTTCGCCGTATCAAACATATTTACGCCTGCTTCCAGGCAAATATCCACCAACCTGGTGGCTTCCTCTACATCGGTTGCACCCCAGGCCCGAAAAAAATCGTTGCCCCCTCCGAACGTCCCTGTGCCCAACGTCAACGTGGGCACCATTAGGCCCGAGTATCCCAGCTGTCTGAATTCCATTTCTCTTCACTTACGCGCGTGTCAGGTCGCTACTGCCTCTTCGCTCCATCCCGTAATCCGCTATGCGCGTCCCTGCCTGCCTGGTCATCTCCCGGTTGCTTGCCTGGCTTTGAAGTAATACTCTTCTCCGGCTGCGCCTTCGGGTTACCTTGCTGCTCATTCGGGTCCCGCGGACTGCCGCGTTCGCCTTGTCCCCCACATCCGCACGTTACCGCCGCCAACATCACGGCCGTCAACACTCTTTTCGAATTCACTCTATCGCTCCCAGCTTCTAGACATGTTTACCCGGCCGAACTGTACCCAGAAAACTTCGGGTATGCTCAAACGAGCCGCAATCGTCCTCGAGCTGTGCAATCAACGTCGTCGAAACACAATCCGGCAAGATACCAGGGAAAGAACCTTCTCCTTCTCCTATTGGCCATGGGTGCGCCCGCGGCACTCTTGTATCTGCGCCTGGTATTCGGATACATCGCGAGCCAAAGCCAATTGCCACCCGCACACTCGCACTGGCTTTCCTGGTCATCGAACGCCGCGCTCGTGCTCTTCTTTGTCGTACAGCTCCTTTCAGCCCGCCACGTACAGCGCCTTTTGAAACCGCGCTCAAGCTTTCCCGGCATCGCCCTCCAGTACATTGGCGTACTCCTGCTTTGCGGATTGCTCTCCATTTGTGGCGCGGTGCTGTTGGAGGCTTTTGGATACAACTTTTTCCTGCGTGTCAGGCATGCGCGGAACAGCTAAGTTGCCGGCAACGATCAAATTCAGGTGCCACAATAGTGACGGGAGTGAATGGCAGTGACCGTTGAAAACTTCGACCGGCAATATGGCCGTGAGAAGCCGTATTTTGAGTTCTGGTTCGGTGAGCCGGTTCAAAAAAAGATGCCCACCTGGATGCACAGCCTGCTTCAGAAAATCATCATGCGGCTGCTCGATGATGCCGGATACGAATCGGGAGCTGAAGTGAAGCTGAAGATCTCCGCCGAATTTCAGCCTCTCCCAGACGTCTCAGCCGTCCTTCCCGGAGAGGTGGAACTGCCGTATCCAACTCGACCCGTTGAGGTCGTTGTCGAAATTCTATCGCCTGACGATCAGTTCTCGCAAATGCTCGCTAAGTGCCAATTCTATGCTGAGCTGGGCATCAAACATATCTACTTAATCGACCCCGCTGCTCGCCAGGTTTGGTGTTGGCGGCCAAATCAATCGCCCCTGCTGGCCGAATCCCTGATGTCCATCTCCGTCTCTGCTATCTGGTCAGAACTGGATCGGCGTATCAATCAAACCAAATAGCTGCCACATCACTTGGACGTCCGCCGGAGCGCGAGAGCGCTGAAGACCGCGTATACATACGTCAGTGCGATTCCGCTCGCGAGCATCCCGATCATGATGAAGGGCGGGCGTTGAGGCCGCGCCAGCGACGATGCCCATCGAATCGCCCCAACACCTAGCGCGAGCTGTAACACTCCAAAAAACGCGAAAGTGATAACAACGCGACACTCCGCCGGCTCCAAATACGCGCTTATCAGCGCACCCGAGCAGCTGAAGAACGCAGCCATCAGCGGCGCGATCACCAGATGCGATGACATGTCATGCAAAGTCTTCCGAATCACGAATGCACTCGGGTCCTGCATACCACTGCGCAAGTACTCGACGTGGTTGATCTGCTCCATGTACGGCATGAACCCGACGCTGTATGCGAATCCGAATATACAGGTTAGGATCGTGCCGATCAGGGCGCACCAGATACCGCTCCATACCGCCAGCCTAAACGAACTGGTTCGTTGATACGCCATGGACCCGGCAGTTCCGAACAACAGCGCCATCAGCGCCATAGCTGTCGGCGGAGCAATTCCCCGTATCGTCTGATTGACAGAGCCAGAAGTTTCGAGCGAGATATTCACCATCTCAACGGCCCCGACAATCAAGCCCAGAGCGGCTCCGATCATCAACGCTATGCTCATCGCTCCTGACCCGTGGCGGCGATTCCACAACGCCGCTGCGCCGTATGCGATCAGGAACCCTACGGCGGTAGTCAATATCAAATCACCACCTTGCGTGACGCTCGCCGGATGCTGAATGGTCCCGTAACAGATCAGGCCCAGCAGAATGGCCACACCAAAGACGGTCTCTTTCGCTAGCGCCGTATGGCTCCAGCCTGTAGCGGTCATGCACCCTCCTTGGTCGCCGTGCAACGCACGATCAGAAAAGTAACTATATTCTAGGTACCGCGCTGCGTCCTGTCAACGCCCCTTGTCACGCGCTCTATAAGATAAGCAGTGGCCATTCGCACCAAATCAGAAACGCGCCCGGCCCTGTCAGCGACCGAACTTCGGGCCATCTCCCGGGTTCTCTCCGATCCGCGCCGCTTCCAGATCTTAAAACGCATCGCGGCTCAGTCCTGCAGTGCTTGCACTGACCTGCGTGCCGCATTTCCCATCACTGCCGCCACACTCTCCCACCATTTGAAAGAACTGGAGTCTTCCGGACTTGTCGAGACTACCCGCCGAGGCAAGTTTATGGATGTGGTTTTTTGCCGCGCCAGGTGGGAAGCTTACCTGGCAGAGCTGGGAAAGTTTTGATCAATCCGCCGTCGCCGAATCCGCCTGAGCTCTTCCATCATCAGTTAGACAGTTGTTAAATCATCTTACAATCTGAGGTTTTTAAAAATATGGCTAAACTTGCGGGAAAAGTTGCAGTTGTCACTGGAGCATCTAAGGGGATCGGAGCTTCTATCGCAGAACACCTGGCTGCGGAGGGCGCGTCCGTTGTTGTCGACTACGCCACCAGCAAGTCCGGTGCCGATGCCGTCGTAAAGCGGATTACGGAGAAGGGCGGCAAGGCCATCGCCGTTCAGGCCGATGTCTCCAAGCCGCAGGACATCGCACGGCTTTTTGCGGAGACGAAAGCTGCTTATGGAAAGCTCGACATTCTGGTAAACAATGCCGGAGTCTATGAGTTCGGGCCGCTGGGATCTATCACTGCCGAGCACTTTCACAAACAATTCGATCTCAATGTACTTGGCCTGATTCTTACTACGCAAGAGGCGCTGAAGCTCATCGGGCCCGACGGTGGTTCTATCATTAACATCAGCTCTATAGTGGGCCCAATGCCGGTCGCTACCGGCTCTGTTTACAGCGCCACGAAAGCGGCTGTCGACGCCCTTACCGTCGCGCATTCAAAAGAGCTCGGTCCCAAAAAGATCCGCGTCAACTCACTCAATCCGGGCATGGTTGAGACCGAAGGGGTGCACGCCGCCGGCTTTACCGAGGGCGACTTCCGCAAAATGATCGAGTCCCAAACTCCACTGGGCCGCATTGCACAGCCTGAAGACATTGCCCGCGCCGCCATCTTTTTCGCGTCCGACGATGCCGGTTGGGTCACTGGCCAAACTCTCATCCTCTCTGGAGGCTATCGCCAGTAAACGCGTCTGTGGCAGCTCAGCTCGGTTATTGAAGAAGCGCTTCCGCTTCCGGCACAACCTGCTCAAAACGCCTTGGCGCCAAGCGCTCCCGTAGTCCTCGATTCAACGGCTCAGAGTAGTATCGCGCAATGGCCCATGCGAGCGCCGTCGACACACCAAGGAAAAGCACGAAATAGGCTGCTTTAAAAAGGTACGGCGGCGTCTTGCTTAACAGGTTACGCATAACCGCCAGAACAATGATGTGAAACAGGTACAGTTCGTAGCTGTGCCGCCCGAACCACACCATGGGCGCCGAAGCAAAACCTCTCGGGACAGTCAGTGGCATTTGCACGGCTCCTTCCGCTAGCAGGATAAGTGCCGTGCAACCAGCCATCAAGCTTGGACCCGCGACAACATCGGTGTCGATACTTGCCTGTAAGTAAAGCCAAATCATCACACCGGCAGCCGACGCTTGCACTACATTCCGCGTCTTCTGCTGAATGCGAAAACTTCGAACCAACAACGCGGTGCAGCAGCCCATCGCAATGGCGTCGAAGCTGGCTACATAGCTGTACAAATACTCAATGTCGTTGCTGCGGTGGTAGCTCCTATAAATGGGCGCGAGCACGATTGCCAGGATCCAGACGGCTACAACCAGCCAGGTCTTGCGCAAACAGAGCCAAAGGAGCGGGAACGTGATGTAGAAAACTTCCTCAACGGAAAGAGACCACAGCACGTTCAGGCAATAGTTGAAGTAGCCAACTTTCGCCATCAGAACGTTGTGCCAAAATGTCAGGACCGACAAGTCCGCCACCAAGAACGATACGTTGTGTGAGTTCTTGAAGTAGGGAACCCCGGCTACTCCCAGTGCCGTAATGATCGCAAGTATCAGCACCAGACAGGGGAATATGCGGGCGAACCGGAAGACGTAAAAGACTCGCGGCGAAATGCGATGGAGACTCCCAAAGCGCCGCAGCGAGGTCGACGTGATCAGGTAACCGGAAATCACGAAAAAGACGATGACGCCGTAGTTGCCATTGCGTCCTACGGCCCGCAAAAAGCGGGCCGTAGCGGTTGTGACACCTGGGTACGCGAAGCCATACGCCAAGTAGAAGTGATGGATCAACACGACGCTGATTGCCAGTCCCCGCACAACGTCGATGCGATGGTCGCGGCCGGCAAGTCCTGGCCTCGCGTGAGGCGCTTCTCTCAGCCCGGGTTCTTCCATTCGCATTCCCCTAAGGCTACCAGCGCTGTCCCCGTGTTACGGTCCGCGCAAAACGACACACTACCACGCTGTCGCTTGCGCCAAGCGGACGCCCAAACTTATAGATAAGGAACCGGGGAATTATGCGAGTTGCTACTCGCCCCGAATGGAGACTGGCGCTTCGGGATAATGCTCTTCACTACCGTAACGCGATCGACCACGCCGTTCGCGGTTTCCGCCCGGCCACTCTAGCCGTAGATCCTGACATACTTCGTCCAGCATTTCGATCGTGGCGGTACGTTGCTCCATGGCGAATGTAGTGACCAGCAGGTTATCGCAAATCAGATTAATCAAACGCGGAATGCCGCGCGAACGCTTGTAAACTTCCTCTAGCACTTCCGCGGGGAAGATGCTCTGGTTCGGCTTGCCCGCGCGAGCGAGTCTTAATTCGATGTAACCCGCCGACTCTTCGGGCGTAAGCGGATTTAGCGAACACCGTAGTACCACCCGCTGTTTCAATTGCCGCAGATTCGGCGCGTCCAGCTTCCGGTCCAACTCGGGTTGCCCCGAAAGTATGATCTGCAGCAGCTTGCCCTGCCTATTCTCCAGATTCCCCAGTAAACGGATCTCTTCGAGAACCTCCCACTCCAGGTTGTGAGCTTCGTCGACAATCAGAACGCACGTACGCCCGCGTTCCGCCTGCTGTATCAAGAGAGCATTCAGTGCTAACAGAATCTCAGGCTTCGATTTGCGATTGCATTGCAGATCGAAGTCGAACGCCATCATCTCGAAAAACTGATCGGGGGTTAGTCGGGAATTGAAGATGAAGGCGAACTCAACTCGTTGAGAGTCCAAGTAGTCTCTCAAACACTCCAGCATGGTGGTCTTACCCGTTCCCACCTCACCGGATAGAACGATAAATCCCTTACGGCTCCTGACGCCATAGATAAGGTTGGCTAGCGCCTCCTCATGCTGAGGGCTACGGTACAGAAATTCCGGATCTGGACTGATATTGAACGGATTTTCTGTAAACCCGAAGTACGCGTTATAAATCGCGTTATGCATAAAGAAAAGGGGAGAGACGGGAAATCGCCGGCGAGTTCATAGCTCCAGGAAAGAGAGAGTCTGACACTCTTAGCATACAGAAGTAATCGGCAGTTCGCCCAATAGGATTAGCGCCGCCGAAAACAGCACTGCTGCGGGAGAGTACCGTTAGTTGACAAACTGAAGTTTGACCCACCCGGGCAAAGACGAGGGCTGTCCCCCAGCAAACACTACTCTTCTCGTTTTGGGAAACGGCGAGCCTTCCCGCACCGCCTTACCGATGGCCGGTGCCGATTGCAGAATTTTCCGGTACGATTCCTGTTCCGTGTCCAGAAACGCGACCTTCGACAGGAATCCCCCTCCCCAGCCGAGCGACAGCAGGCACGTCAACGGTGAACTTTCGACGGCGCTGAGTTCGCTCCGTAAGTGATCGAGCGTTTGTCGCAGACCCTTCAGCCCTGTTACATCCGCATAACGCGAATGCAAATTCAGCTGGGCAGCGGCATACTGATTGGCAGCCTCAATCAGCACTTCCGGTTTCGGCGCTGAACGCCAGCCTAAAGCACGCAGCACCTCTTGCTTATCCAAGGACCGATGCTCCTGCCACTTCCCCACAAACGATGTTCCCGGAACCGCCATTTCGGTGAACACCGGCGTCGCGTCTGCCACGCGCTGAGCGGGTACGCTGCCCCGTCCTACCACTTTCCATACCAACTGCGGCTTAGCTTGGCGCGTGTCCAACGAAGCCACGCGCGTCACATAAATCCGGAAGGCCGATGCCGGAACCAGCTGGCTGTCTGCCACTGATACGATCCTCACTTGGGACGCTGACGCACTTGCTTCCGCGGCTTCGCTCGCACGGCGCGGCAGCCGGTCTCCTTCAAGCGAAGCAGCCAACTTGTCCATGGTTGCCGCCGACCAGCGCGAGAAAATAAGCCCGGTGCGCAGAGCCCCCTTCACAGCCGATGCCGACAGATAGGCGCCGCGATAATCCGAAGCAAAGGTCGGGATAAAGAGCGACTCAGGAGGAGCGGCATTCCATACGGCCGTCGAATCCGAGTTCTCGAACGGAATGCGCCGCCGCGAAAAACGTTCCTGCTGCGCGTATCCTCCCCAACGCGCGAAATCCAGCTTGCGCGCCGTGCGCAACTCACCCAGGTATGTATCGAAGAGACGGCTGTTCCTCAACGATTTAAAGATGGTAGGCTGATCGAGCACGTTCACCTGATCTTTCCAAACCATGTAGTCAATCGGCGAGAGAGCGCGTCCATCACCCACCAGAAGCGGTGTCAGAACAGTCACTTTATAGTTCATCGGGCGGCCTCTCTTCCGTCTCTTCAAGCGAGGGCGCCGCTTCAACAGATCCCGTGCCGCTCTCGTCCGGCACGTTTTCACGTGTGACGTCCTCAACCGGCAGTGTTTCTGGCGACCATTCTTCTACGGCCTCAGGACCTTCTTCAGCCAACATGGCTGGAACTTCCTTGCAGGGCGGCGGTTCGAGAGCCTCTTCGTCAGTCGGCGTTTCTACCGGAGCGAAATCAGAAGCAGCCTTCGCCATGGGAAGCTTAAGCGCTAACGCGAACCCAGACCGGTAAACAGGATGCGCAAAGTTGTCGGGCGCCACATCCACGGCTGTACCAGTAGGCGCTTGTGACGCCGCCAACACCGAACCTTCCGCAATCATGCGCGCATTCTTTTTGAGCGAACCGCCCGCCCCGCGACTTTCTACTCGCCCGCCGCGGACCGTCAACCGGTAATCGCCACCCGTCCAGTCAATCCCATCCGATTCCGAAGGCGAATAAAGCGAGAGCAGCCAATATAGCGACGAGTCAGTCCCATCGTCTAAATCGACCGGACTGCGGCCCAGCTTCGGCAGGATAACTCCGGGCCATGTGCCGCGCCTGAAGTCGGGTGCTTCGGTCTTTCCCCAACCATGTGTACGCCGTCCGCCGAAGCCGCTATCCGCCAGCAAGCGAAAACAGGCCTGTAAGCGCTCCTGCCATGCCGCCCCTGCCGCCGCATCGCGGTAACGCGCCACCGTCCACAGTCCGGAATCCGGCTCGAACTCGACACACGCCGCCGAGCTCACCTGGATCGAGCCGCGCGTGATCCGGTCTACTGCTGCGGCGCTCCTCATCGCTACCCGAAACGGTGCCGAGCCAGGTCGGTCACGGCGTAGCAGGCAGCCCGTCGCCGGATCCGCAATCCACTGCTCTGCGGGAACGCTGCGACCCGTTATCAGCGCCTCTATAACCGCGAGCGGTACCAACTGTACGGCATTCCAGCGGATTTTATTCAGAAACGCGGGATTCGGCGCGGTCAATTGCGCCCCAGGCGGCGGCCACACAGAAGCCGGCGGTGTGGCAAACAGCGTATCGCCCTGATAAGGATAAAGCGAACTGAATGCTACGGCTGGTCCCGGCACGCCCTCCCCCTCACGAACTGAGGAAGCGCGAGCGGTTGCGTCCAGCCATTCCTCAAGAAATCCTAACTGCTGCATCGCAAGCGTAACGGCGGAAAACACGCGATCGCTCCGGAATACCGTATCCACGCGGTCCGGCGCACCGTCTCCTGGGCCATATCGCCACGGCCCCGTCGGCCGCAAGCGAATCAAAACTGCGGGCTGCATCTAGGCGAGCTTATCTCCAAAGTCTTCCGCGCTCACGAGCTGTTGTAGCGCGGCCAGATCGCCGGCCGAAAGCAAACTTGTCTCACCGCCGCCCTTGGCGTAGTAGTCCTTGCTGCGCCAGCTTAGAGTCAGCCCACTAAAAGCCACGCGGCCATTGCCTCTGCTGCCGCCCCCGCCGAGTGCATCGTCTTCCAGCAGTCGCAGCGCCTCGGCCACTCTGCCCAGCAGTGGCTTATCTTCGGGACACAGAACATCCAACACCATGCGCAATCGAAAACGCGCGCCTGCCGGAACGCGCTCTAGTGTCCGCGGATTTGCTTGTGAGGTGATTCGGTCGACGGCGTTCTCACTCTTCAACTCAGTCAACTCGTCATCCAGATTTTCGCGCATCTGCGGCGTGATGCTGTCCACCACCAGTGGCGCATCATATACCGTCAGGCGAGCGGGCGTGGCCGTTGCTGCCTCAATCGTCTCCCCGCTGACCTTCTCCACACGGCCCGGGTTGCGCCCGAATATCACGCAGACGTCGTCGTCCGGTTTATCGCTGTGGTGGATGCGCACTTCCTGGCCCTTGCGTTTCGAAAGATATACCAGTTCACTTGGAACCGCCAGTCCAAGTGTCTGCTCAAGCAAGGAGCGGAGACGTCCCCGCAACGAACTGCCGGGAATGTAGGGAATGCCGAAGGCGTCTTTTACAACCGGGTTATCGGCGCCGCCGATTTCGAGCGAACCCTTGCCCGCTCCAATGTGCAGGCCCGTCTGACACTGAATCTCGCCTTCCACAATCAGCTTACCCAGAAACGTCAGTTCGGTAGATGCGGTATGGGAACTCATGGGTGAATATCCTGTTCTTTTGCGTCGCGGGTTATGTCGCTACTCGTTATAAGCAATGATGGCTTCGAATAAATCGCGAAAACGCTCATACCCGCGCGCATCATTCTTACGCGTCACTTGCAGCAGCAGCCGCTCCAACGCGTCCAGGCTGCGTAAAGAATGCCTCGCGATGGTGTAAGCAAGGCGCGCGCGCACCATCACAAACTCGTGTTGCCGTTCGCCCTCAGGCGCACGCGTCGCGCGGCGCACTGCATTATACAAACGGCGTAGCTGGCTCTTGGTGCCCGAATCCATATCGCGCATACGGCTTACCACCACGTGCGCTTGATTATCCAAATACAAGCTATCGGCAATCAACTTCTCGATATCGATCTCTTGGGGACCTTCACCCCGCCTATCGCCCATTCCGCGCGGACCGCCGCCACCGCGCTCGCCACGATTACGATCGCCGGATTTGTCGCCACCACCACGGTCTCCACCCGATCGTTCTCCCCCAGATCGTTCGCCCCCACTGCGCTCGCCCCGGGGTCCGCCCCCACCTCCAGGCCGATTCTCGCGGGACGGCCGGTTCTCGCCGCCGCGGCGTTCTTCCGTCTTCTTCTCTTCTGCTTCAGGCATATCGATTCCTTGTCCGCGAGTCGTTTGTTGAGGAGACTTCTGTTCGGCGAGTCTTGCTAATAATTGTTACCCGCAGCCAGCCGGGCCCATTCGAGACCAACGCGCGCCGAAGGACGAAGCTTCAACGCAGCCGTTCTCTTTCCAAGCAAATTCGTGATCACCGCATTACGCACATTGTTCACTTCTTTGCCGCGCGTCTGCGGGATCACGCGCGAGAGCCGCATGTAAGTGCGCCAGGGCTTGTCCACGCGCATCGCCTTGCGCCGGGAAGCTCGCGCCGAAAACGCTTCTCGATAAACAGACGCCACATCGTTGATGTAATCGGGCGCAAACCCAAAATCCCGCACCAAGCGCAGCAGACTCAGCTTCAGTTCTTCCGCTTCGTTCAGGCGCTTCCATTCAAGCGTCCGGCCGAACACATTGAATGACCCTGCCTCGCTTGTTTTTGCCTGCCGGAGTTCGACAGCGGCATCCTGCAGCACTGCCGCCACCGGCGCGTCCGCATCGGGTGCAATCGCCAACGCCATGCTCAGCGTCCTCGCCTCGAAGTGCGGAACCGATTGCAGGTTCTCCTCCGTGAACTTTTCGAAAAGCCTTTGCAACTCCCGGGAAAGCAGCAGCAATGCGTCCCACGTGCCAATCACGATGAAATCATCGCCGCCCCGATACAAAATACTGACCTTGCGCCAGAAATTAGGCAGCGTACACAGCAGCGCTAACTCACCGGCGAAGAATTCCTTGAACAACACGGAAAGGTGGATATGCTCTTCAATAGATCCAAGCTGCTTCAGTTGCCAACCGAATTGATCCACGTCGCCGCGCAACACACCCCAGCGCGGGGTCCCTTCTGCTCGCTGCGCCAGTTCGGCGGGAGATGTGAGATTGCCGGCTTCATCCACCGCAAACCGCCGTGGAAACACAATTGCTTCCTCGTCCAAACCCGCCTGTTCCTTCAAAGGCCATGAATACTGACCCTCGTCCCACGTCAGATGTGCGGGGCGTTCGTTCCACCACCCGATGCTCGACGCGCTGGGCAGCTTCGCCGCAAACGCCGGGAAGTACGCATCCCCGGGCGTCTCTGCCGCTCCCTCATCCGCAAACGGTGTGAAGATCGTCGCGCTCTCCCTATTACCTGCAAGCGGCGCCGACTTTCCGGCCAGCAGCGCGTCGTCCAACCGTTTACGCGCCACTGGCCACGCACCCAGATTCTCAGTTGTCGCCCAAATCAGCCGCAAAGTGTTTTGAGATAGCTGAGCAATCGCTTGAGCGGAGCGCACCAGTAACTCGTTCGCCCGTACTACATCTTCTTCCGCCAACACCAGCAGAAATTGCTCCGCGCTGCTTGAACCCAGCAGCATACGCGACAGCCCCAGTTCCGCCAACAACGCCCTGGGTAAAACTTCACACAACAGATTGAGCCAAGCGGACCGTCCTACGATCTGTGCCATGCTTCCCGGCTGCTCGGGCGGTTGGGTCGCCAGAAAATCATCGGCGCCTAACAATTGAGCTTGCAGGAAAACTTGCAGTGACATGGCGGAAAGGTCGTAGCGGCCGGCTAATAAGCGGGCAAAGCGTTTGAAAGCCGAGAACGCTCTCAGCCTAACACAGCATCCTTCCCCTTCTGTCCCAAGCCAGTGCGATTTATCTATAACAACTTAGATTCGTTAATAACAAGTTAGATCCGTCTGGAACAACTTATACGCCTCGATAGCTGTCCCCGACCAGATTCGCTCCTGCTCCGCTACTGACAGCGAGCCGACCGTATCGGCAACGATATCGGTCCACTCTTTGTATCCCGCAGCAACCAGGCAGACCGGCCAATCGGAGCCGAACATCGTCCGCTCCGGTCCGAATGCGGAGAGAACAGTTTCCATATACGGCCTTAGTTGATCTCGTGTCCAATGACGATAGCTCGCCTCAGTTACTAACCCCGACAGTTTGCAGTAGACATGAGGCCGCTTCGCCAGCTCGCGAATGTTCTCTTGCCATGGTGAGAGTTGCTCGTCCTTCACTCGCGGCTTAGCCAAATGATCCACGATAAACACCTGCTGCTCATGCCTATCGACCAACTCGATTGTCTGTGGCAGATGCCGCTCGAAGATGAGAATGTCGTAAGGCAACCCCAGCCGTTTCAGCTGGCCGATACCTCGGTTGAAATCCTCCCGCAGCATGAATAGAGGATCTGGTTCGTCTTGGAGCACATGGCGAACCCCTACCAGCTTTGAATTTGTGCTTAGGGTGGCCAACACTTGATCCACTTTGGAATCAATCAGCGGCGCCCAGCCGACCACGCCCTTGATGAAGTCATCGCGAGTCGCTAGTTCGAGTAACCAGCGCGTTTCCTTGAGAGTCTGGCTCGCTTGCACCGAGATGACTCCACTTACACCCGCTGGCGCGATTTCCTTCCGAAGATCGTCGGGAAGAAAATCACGCCGAATGACACTCATCTCATCACTGATCCAGCCATACGCATTGGAATTGTAGTGCCAGAAATGTTGATGAGAATCAATCTTGAGCATTCTTCTGTCTAACTCCGGAAGGCCATGTCTTGTCCTTGACCGGCGCCGTAATCTGACCAATTTCCGCTAACAGATCCGGATCTATTATGAACTCGAGCGCCTTGAGATTACGTTCCACCTGAGCGCGATTGCTCATGCCGACGAGAGTGGACGATGCATATGGATAGTCCAGACAAAAACGTAGAGCCAAAGTAGCTACATCAACTCCCCGCGATTCGCAGAGTTGCACAACGCGCGCGGCTGCTTGTTTCACGTCCTCCGGCGCCGGGTGCCACGCCGGCGGACCCGCAAGCGTAAGCATCCCCATATGTAACGGCGACGCGTTGATCAGACCAACATTGTTCCCTGTCACAGGCCTCAACACTTGATCGAGATCTTCGATCATCAGGTTGTAGTGGCAGTAAGAGAGAACAAAGTCTACCTGTCCCCGACGTGCCACGTCCGCCAGCACTGCCAGTGGCAGCCCGGAGACCCCGATAAAGCGCGCCTTGCCCGCTTCCTGTATCCGGCGCAATGCCGGGATAGTCTCTGTAAGCACCTGTTCGCGATCACCAAACTCAATATCGTGTGCAATGAGAAGGTCCACGTGATCGGTGCGCAACCTCTTCAGGGATTCATCAATACTACTGGCAACTCGTGCTGCCGAAAAGTCGAACGAATCTAACCCGTAGCGGCCACACTTCGTACAAAGAATTACCTTGTCGCGCGTCCCCAAAAGTGCATCGCCCAGCCGTGTCTCGGACAGCGTTTCGCCGTAGTAGGGCGAAGTGTCGAAAAAATTGATTCCATGGTCAATCGCTGCCCGTACTGCGCTGGCCGCCTCCACGGGATCGATCGGCTCGTAGGCGCCCCCCAGCGGTGCTGCTCCGAAACCCATCACCGATAAGCTCACATCCGTGCTGCCAAGTGTTCTGTATTCCACCGCTATTCACCCACTTCCACTAGGATCTTCGTAAACAAGTGCGGAGATTCGCTCCATTCCCGTAGCGCCTCGCCCGCCTCGCTCAGGCGAACCGTTTTCGATATGGTCGCCTCTACCGGAAACTGCCCTTGCAGTAAAACATCAATCACCGCTGGGAACTCCGCCAGGTAATTCCGCGAGCCCAAAATGTCCAGTTCCTTATGCACAAACAACTTGGTATCGAAGCTGACCGGCTCCTTGCCCCACCCGATGTAAACGACGCGGCCTGTATGTGCCACCTCTTCGATTGCCATTAAGTAAGTGGCCGGGGTTCCCACCGCTTCGATCATCACGTCCGGCCCAAAACCGCCGCTAAGCGCAAGTAATCGATCATGCATCGCTTCTGAACGAGAGTTGATCGAATGCTGTGCCCCAGCGCGTCGTGCGAGCTCCAGCTTCCCATCGTCAACGTCGATCGCAATAGCCGTCGCGCCACGCGTCACGCTGCACGCCAAAGCTCCCAGCCCTACCGCCCCGCAGCCAATCACCGCCACTGTGTCTCCCGCAGTCACTCGGCCCCGCGCCGCCGCATGGAAGCCCACCGCCAGCGGCTCTACCAGGCTTAGCTCGCGTAATGAAAGGCCCTTTGCCGTACACGCTTTCTCCCACGGAAGAGTGAAATACTCTTGCATCGCTCCATCGCGTTGCACCCCCAGGGTCTGGTTGAACTTGCACGCATTGGTGCGCCCGCGCTTGCACGCCGCGCACTGACCGCAGCTGGTATTTGGATACGCCGTCACGTTCATTCCGGCCAGCCAATCCGACGGAACCTCGGCGCCTGTTTCGATAATGGTAGCCGCAATCTCGTGACCCGGAATCCGCGGATAACTAACCAGCGGATTCTTGCCTCGAAAGGTGCTCAAATCAGTGCCGCACAATCCGATCAGCCGCGTCCGCAGCAAGAGCTCATTGGGCCCAGGCTTCGGCTGCTCCAAATCGCCCAGCGCACTTTTACCTGGTTCAGTGATGTAAAAGGCCTTCATAATCGAGTGCGCCCATGTCGTCCCTCAAATTGTAAGCGCTGCTCCCGCGCTGCCACAGTACGCTAATGGAGAAGCATACCCGATGTATGATATACATCATGCGGCGCACGCAGCTTTATCTCGACGATCAACTATGGAATGCGCTTCATGTACACGCCCGGAGCACTGGCACAACAGTTTCAGAACTCGTGCGAAGCGCTGTACGGGACCGCTACATCGGCAACCTCGATGAGCGTCGTAAGGCCATGCAAGCCATTGTGGGAATTCGGAAAGATCGGCCCGAATTCAAGAATCCGGAAGCTCACATCCGCCGCTTGAGGCGCAGCTCTCGTCTTGAGAATCTCAAGAAAACATGACAGTTCTGGTGGATTCCGACATTCTTATTGAAGTAACGCGAGCAAAGGACACGGAGATTTTGCGGCGTTGGTCGGAACTCAGTGACTCACAAAGTGCAGTGCTCTGTTCGCCTGTCTCTATCGCCGAACTCTGGCACGGCGCTCTGCCCCCTGAGTATGCGCTTCTAACCAACTTGTTTCGTCTATTGACATGCGTCGCCATCGACGCGGAGACGGGCCGGAAAGCCGGCGAGTTCCTGCACCTCTTTAGAACGAGCCATAGCCTGGAACTCGGCGACGCACTTATTGCAGCGTCCGCTGCCGTAAATGGCGCCGTGCTTTGGACCCGCAACCGCAAGCACTACCCGATGAAAAGCCTATCGTTCTTCTGACCAACTGTGTGAAGATTCTATTGCTTTATCCGCTATACTTTCAACCCCGGCTATTCTGAAGCATGATCGTTTTCATAACCGGAGCAACTGCCGGCTTCGGACTAGCAACGGCTCGCAAGTTTGCCAAGGACGGCGCAAAAATCATCGGAACCGGTCGCCGCAAGGAACGGCTAGACTCACTTAAGAAAGAGCTCGGCAATGCCTTTCTGCCGCTGACGTTCGACGTAGGGCAACGCTCGGATGTGGAACAGGCGATTGCTAGCCTGCCCCCGGAATTCAGCGCCGTTGACGTGTTGGTCAATAACGCCGGTGGCGCCATTGGGCTCGATCCGGCTCAGAGCGCGCACCTCGACGACTGGGACAAGATGATCGATTCAAACGTGAAAGGCCTGGTGTATTGCACCCGTCTTCTGCTTCCTGGCATGGTGGAGCGCAAACACGGACACATCGTCAACATTGGGTCCACCGCCGCCGAATGGCCCTATCCGGGTGGCAACGTCTATGGCGCCGCGAAGGCGTTTGTTCACCAGTTCAGCAACAATCTACGCGCTGATCTGTTGGGAACGTCCGTGCGGGTCACCGACGTCCAACCGGGGCTGGCGGGCGGAACCGAGTTTTCAGAGGTTCGCTTCAAGGGCGATAAACAGAAGGCAGCCGCTGTGTACCAGGGAACGCAGGCGCTCACAGCTGAGGACATAGCCGACGCCATTCATTGGGTTGCAACGCGCCCGGCACACGTGAACGTGAACGTCATCCAAATCATGCCGGTCGCGCAGGCTTACGGTCCTTTAGCTGTGCAGAGAGGGAAGTAACTCCTCTACCGCCGCTCAGATACCGCGTTGCGGCCGATAACCCGGTCGCGCCCGAATCTTGTACTTCTTTACAGCTTCCGAAGTAAGATCAATATGGATTTTCCGGAAACCGTCGTTCGGGTTCGGCTGCGGATAGTAAGTCAAACTGTAACTGTTGCCCAGATCTTCGCGAATTGACTCAAACGCTTCTACTTGCTTCTGCCAAGTCTTCGCGAAGTAACTCTTGCCGCCGGTGTTACTGGAGATGCGTTTGAAGATATTACTCGACATCCCGTCCTTATTTACTTCGTTGGTCGAAATCACGTAGATGGGAATACCCTCATCTTCCGCTACCGCGCGAACGTCATCCGGCGCCACCATGCTCGCGTTATCGGGCCCGTTTGAAAACACAATCACTACTTTGCGTCCGGGAACCTTGGCGGCATCACGCAACGTAAGCAGAAGACAATTGTACAGCGCCGAGTCGTCACCCGCTACCGCATTGCGAAGACCCGCAATCGCCAAGCCCCGGTCACGATTTAGCGGCACGGCGCGGTTTAGATTCCGGCTGTAAGTGTACACAGCTATGGAGTCGGCGCGATCCAGTCCGCGGATGAAATCGGCGATTGCATCAGAGGCATAGACGAAACCCCGGTACATGTAGTTGCTGGTATCAAACAGGACAAATACGTTTGTGCCTGGCGCATCGGAACGCAGGTCGATCACGCCCGGATCCGGAATCCCTCCGGGCCCGTTGCTGGCTGACGCCAGATGAAGCGGCTTAGTGTCCCCGTTATCCAGAACCTGCAAAGGAGCATGATTGCCCTCGGCAAAGGTGGACATCTTCTGTTGGATTTCGTCTTCGTAAATCTTGAAATCCCGCGGCTTCAGGCCGTTCACGTACTTCCCCTTCTGATCCGTCACCGTGAAGCTCATCACCACCATGTCGACTTTGACATGGAAGGTGGATTGGTCCGGGTCTTGGGCTCGCACCCACAGGCCGGCCGTCGCAACAGTCACAATTGCAGCCACGCCTATCGTGGTTAAAGTCTTGGTCACGCGTTTCCTATTCTTCTGAAGAACTAGAATTCCTAGGCTGGTTGCCACGATCCCGCACGCTATTCCCAAGCGTGTGGAGAGAGCGAAGAAGCGCGGGCCAGTCCTCTAAGTGAGTTGCAAAAATGTTCTCGATTGCCGACCGGTTCCACTCCGGCACATACGCGTCAAGCTGGTCGGCGGGAACCCCAGCCTGGTCGGCGAGCGCCGCGTAGTAAAGGTTATTCGACTCCCACGTTTCCGCCAGAATCCGGCTGGAATAACCCATCAGCGCCGGAAATGTTCGCAAGTTCAAAAGGCCCGGCTGAAAGGAATGCGTAAGCGTCGGTTTAGGCGTACCAAAGGTATGTGCAATCGCGTCGGGAGTCAAATCCGGATCGTGTTTTCCGGCCATTGCGGCGATCTCGGCTGAGGGCACGTCGGGCGATACGCTTTGTAACTCCGAATCCTCTGCCATCGCATACAGCACCGCCGGAGGAACCTCTGCCGCCGCCAGCGCGAAATGACCTGCGTTCAATTGGTCTTGCAGCCATTCCACCTTCGCGGGCGTGGCAAAACGTCCATAAGAATTCAGAACTTGCTGCTCCACTCCGCTGTCCAAAGCCGCCGCTGCCAGCAACGTATGACCGCGCTGCATGTGCAACGAGACCCACCGCAACTGCTCCGGCTTAATGTTCCGCCATCTGTTGACCGTGACGTCTACAATCATCTGCGGCACCAAGTCGGACCAGATCAGCGCCTGCGCTCGCTTCGGGCTGAGGAAGTTCTGCTCTGCCTCGGCAAGCGCATACGGAAGCGCGATTAACGAACCCATCAATCGACCGCCGGCGCTAGCAGGCCATCCACTCCCCGCCACTTCCGTGTTGCGCCATTCAACGGGAGCACTCTCTGGACCGATAAAGTCATGGCTACGCACGAACAGCGGATTCGTTATCAGCAGTTGCGCCCCCGATGGCGCATAGTAGCTATACAAAAGACCAATCAGCGAATCACGGACGAAGGGCGCCAGCGCACTTCGCGCATCCTTCTTTTCCGGATTCTTTGCTAACGCATCCAGGTTCAGTTTGTGTTCTTGCGCAATATGCCGTTCGCTCCAGTAGCCAAGCGAAAACGAACTCTTCTCCTCCGATGAAAGTGATCCTCGCAGAGTCTGCGTCTCATCCAATCGTTCTGTCTGCTGATTGATAGCTTTAAGCGTCTTGGCATCTATCGCTCCCTTGCCAATCCGATCGGCGGCCGTGAACAGGCTATCCAATGGAATCAGCAGTTGCGAATCGAACACTCGCAGAAAATTCTCGGCTGGAGACGCAGGGCGCGGGCCCGCCGCGCTGCGAAGCTTGCCCACCAGCAGCTCGACAATTTCTTCTTGCCGTGAGCCGTTCACCGGCGCTCGATTCGCAGCCGTTAAAAGAACGTCCACTCCCGACCGTGCGCCATCGAACACCTCGCTCTCCTGCCGTACCCGTGTAAACGGCGCTATGATCTTTGCGAACGCATCGTTCTGCATCGCCGGCGCGATCGCGTTCTGCAAACAAAGGATCCGCCACAATTCCACCAGCGCCTGCATCGTGCCCGCCGTATCGCTCTTCAGCAGGTTGTCGCGAATGCCTAGAGTCGCCGCGCATATATCCAGGTAACGCCCAATCGACGCCTCGCTTAAGGCCGGAGACTCGGCAAACAGAGTGTACTGATCTCCATATTGGCGGTGCGCAGTAATCAGACGCCCGGCCAATTCCGCGGAGATCGGCTTGGCGCGCACCCGGTCAATGTCATTCAACGTCAGAAAGATCTTCAGTGGCTCGTTCTCCACTGTCTTCCGGCTTAATGCGAACAGCGCCTCCATCAAGTCATCATTTGTTCGCCAGGAAGCGGCCGAGCGCGTAAGCTTTCCGTCGTACTTCCCGTGCGGATGATGAATAAACAGATTGCGCCACACGTTCAAATCGCCGGGAACGTGCGCCTGCCCGTTGCCATCCACCCGCAGCGCTGTCGTCAGCAACATTAATTCCGTGCTGGAACGAAACACCGGCCGCGCCGGTCCGGGGCTGGTGACCTTCCCTCGCAGCGCATCATAATAGCGCTTCATCCTCTCGGGCTGCGTTAGATAAGCCGCCGTCGGACCCTCTAGGCGCGATAGGGCGTCGTAATAACTCGCCAACCATCCGTCATCGGTTGCTAGCAGTTTGATGAAGAAGGCGCCTGGGTTGTTAGGCGAGGCACCCGCCAGCGACGCCCATGCCTTGGCAGATCCGGGTACCACGGCCGCACCATTTCGGATCTGAAACATGCTCCCGTAAAAGTCCAGCACGTGCGCATACACTTTCAGCTTGGCTGGCGCCGCTTGCTTGCGTAAGGCATCGGCCGTCGTGCGGTCCAAGTGCGACAGCCCAAGATAGAGCCGGCATAGCGAAGGATCGGAAAGAAACGCGTCAACAAAGTCCGACTGGCCGTTGCGTCCCAGCGCCGTCAGCCAATACTCGCTGTTGTACAGAACCGGTACCGGAGTTGGCGCATAAGCAACTTCGAAACGGTGGTTCGCCCGCAGGTCCTGCTCCAGCCGGGTGAGGGGAAAGGCTGAGTCTACCGTCAGAAAGGCGCGAGTCGCATTCACTGTCTCAAGCACGATATCCGCGCCGCACGAGCCGCGCATCCGGTAGCCCAGAATTTTTAGCAGGTTGCCCGTCTGCTCGCTGTCGCAATTCGGAATGACTATTTTTTGATCTTTGCCGGCCAGCGCCTGCAATTCGCGCGCCTGCCCGATATAGCGAATCAGCAGCCTCAGATATTCGGTCTGCTCTAGTGCCTCATTGCCCGACGCTTCGTACCCGTTCGTCACCACGTTCCGCGCCAGCGCCGGCAGCAGTTCTTCTGGAGACAAATCGGGAGTCAAGGCGGCCATTCGGGCGAAGGACGCCAAAGGCCCGGGAATCACCGCAACCGAGTATTGAGCGGCTTTTTGTCTAGCGATTGACCCTGGTAAATCGCTTCCGCCCGCCGCGCGATATTGAGCTAGATCCTTCGTTAGATCCGCCTCGCGGCCGCTCATGAAATCCAGCAGAACCACTTGACGCAGCGCCAGCCTGCGCCTGCCCGCATCCTTCTCCCCCGCCGCCCACTTCACATACGCATCGCGACTGCCGGGATCCGCGTGACGCTCAAGAAATATCGCCAAAGCCTGTGCCGCGTCTGGATCGTCAGGCCCCGTGCGCGTCCTTTGCTCCAACAGCGATCGCGCACCGCTTAGGTCACCGGCTGACTCGTGCTGTGATACCTGATCTCGTAAATCCGGACCTGCAGTTTCTGAAACCGGCTGTGCGGCGAAACACGTCGTACAACCCAGCAAAAGAGGGAGGAACGCCCTTTGGATCCAGCCCACACTTCGGGAATTCACCAACCCGTTAGCCAAGCCGCGCTCGGTCGACGGGCTGTTTCTTAGGAGAGCCACGTTTTTTACCTCTGACTTAGGTTTCTTACTCTAGCATTTACTTTTCGAGCCCAGAGAGCCACACCGGAAAGTTCCGAGAGCCGGTCCCAAGCAAAAGCCCCCAGCCTGCACCCGCCAGAGAGTAGCGCGGCCGCGCCGCCACACTGTTTCCGATGGCCTCTGTACAGGTGCGCTCGGTAGACTTCGAACTCTCGTCATCCAAAGCGACCTTTTCACTTCCGAAGCTTGCGCCCTATCTTCTGGTCGCGCTTTTCTCCGGGGTGTTCCTGCTTCCGTTCCTCCGAACCATGACTTGGAACTTGGATGAAGGCATCTATCTTTACGGAGCTCAGGTCACCGCACTCGGCGCTATCCCAGGCCGCGACTTCGTCGAGCTTCAGGGCCCCGGCACATTCTATTGGCTGGCGCTGTTCTTCAAGGTCTTCGGCCCGAACCTGTTCACGGCACGGGCTCTGCTGTTACTCACGGGCACTCTTACGGCCGTGCTGATATTCCATCTGTCACGCCGCCTTGGCGCCGTGGGCCTGTTTGCGGCCGTGTTTGTCACCGCCACTTCCATCCCCTTGGACGTGATGAATAGCCCGCATTATGACAGCAACTTGTTCGCGCTGCTCTCTTTCACCGTCTTCCTCTATGCAGTGCGGCAACTGGAGACGGGTTCGGCCCATCCTCATTTGAAGGGGATCCTGTTGGCATCCGGCGCTCTGGCGGGATTCACAACCTGTTTCCTTCAGCAGAAAGGGGTTTATCTTGCCCTTGCATTCGTGGTTACTCTCGCGTTACTCCATCGGAAAACTTGGGTACGCCTTGCTGGTCCCATGGCCGCAGGGTATGCCTGCGTGGTTTTGACGGAATTCCTGCTCTACGCTTACGCGCAGGCTCTACCGTCTCTCATCTATGCCAATTTCACTTGGCCCTTGTCGACGTACGAAAGTGTTAATCGCTGCCTGTACGGATTTGACTTGCGGGAAAGCTTGTGGCGAGCTTGGTTCTCGACGCTTCATATAAGATTCTCCGCCCCGTTGGCGTTCGCGGGCGCGACCCTCTTCAGCGTCCCTTATTTGCTGATACTAGCTGTCCCGCTGTTGCTCCCGGCGATCACCCTGCGCCGGCGATCAATTGCCTTCCGGCGAGATCTGATCCCGTACTGGATCGCTGGCTACGCCTTATGGGCTTCCGAACTGCACAGGGTGGATCTCGGACATCTTAGAAACGGCTGCCTCATCCTCGTTGTCCTGTTCTTTTCAATTTGCGAGCGGCAGCGAAAAAGCATTCTGAATCGAGCAGCTCTGTCGATAGTTGCTTGTTTGGTTCTAAGCGCCACCGGTAACGTGCTAGCAGCTTGTGGGTACAATGTTCCTCTGCACACTCGGCGCGGAATTTTATTCGCTTCTGAACGCAATACTGCTCTGGAGTTTTTACTGAGCAACACGAAGCCTGGTGAAGCGGTGTTTGTTTATCCCTACGCGCCCTTATACTACTTCCTCGCGGATGTGCGAAATCCCACCCGCTGGAGCAATCTTATGTACGGCATCAACACCGGCGAGCACTTCCGCGAAGCAGTCCACGACCTGGAGCGAGAGAAGGTCCACTACGTCCTCTGGGATATCTCTTTTCCCGCCAAGGCAATCGCGACAATTTTCCCGGCCTACCATGAGCCTCCACCCGCCCAGCTCATCATGGAGCCCTATCTCGAAACGCACTACCATCAGATTGCGTTTGAGAACGGCTTCCGCATTCTCGAACGGAATAACTAGGCGCGCAGCGGTTGCCGGGCTACCGCCGTCGAGGACCGGCCGTACACCAGCATCCCCACGCCCAGCCCAAGTAGAGCTAAAGCAATCCACTGCGTGAGTGAAAACGGCCCCACTAACGACTGCTCGTGTTCCCGGAAGAACTCGATAATGAACCGCGCCGTAGAGTAGAGAACCAGATATAAACCAATCACCTGCCCTCCGCGATGTGTGCGTCCAAACTGGCGATATAGAATCGCGAAGATGATCAGGTCCGCTGCCGATTCATACAACTGCACCGGGTGCAATATCTTATCGAGCGGCACGGGCGACGCGTAATTCGAGCGGAAGCGTACGCCCCACGGCAGATCACATTCCCGCCCCCAACAGCAGCCCGCCGCAAAACATCCCAGCCGCCCAATCGCTTGCCCAATTGCCACGCCCGGCGCCAGCGCGTCCATCGTCGCCAGAGCAGGCATTTTCTGCTGGCGCATGTAAAGCACCGCAACCACCAGTGCCGCGATAAAGCCGCCGTGAAAAACACCCGCCGCCTGTAGCGTTTCGAACGTGAAGATCTGGCCCGGATCCCGGATGTAATCGCCCAAGTCGAACAAAAACATGAACAGCTTTGCACCCGCAATACCCGCAATCGCGCAATAAACCGAGAGATTGGTGATCTGTTCGGAAGGCAATCCGATGCGGCGGCCCAACCGCATGGCTACCGTTAGCCCGCTCAGAAACCCAAGCGCCACCAGCACGCCATAAGTGGGAATGTGAAACCAACCGACATTGATTAGCAGTGGAAGCATCGAAATCTACGGCTTACTCGCAACACCAGCCTGCTCGCCCTCGCGCTGCCGCAGTAGATCCAGCAGCAGCAAAAGGGCCCCCACCGTAATGGCGCTGTCGGCCACGTTGAACGCCGGGAAAGACCACGACCCGTGGTAAACCTCTACAAAATCGGTGACCGTTCCGCGCGTGATGCGGTCAAACAAATTCCCCATAGCGCCGCCCAATATAAGAGACAAACCAGCACGCGTAGCGGTTGCAGTAAAAGAACTCTTGCGGCTCCAAAGCGCCGAGGCCACAAAAGCCAGTACCAGCCCCGAAACTCCGATAAGAACCACGCTCCGCAGTAACGCATTTCCTTCAGCCAGAACTCCGAAGGCCGCCCCCGGATTCTCGCTATGCACAATCCGCAGCCATTCCGGTATGACCGGCGTTGCGTCAAACATCGTCATCGAGCGCTGAATCCACATCTTTGTCAGCCGGTCTGCAACCACCACCAGCAAAGTGAGAATAATGGGCAGCACGCGCGCGGCCCATGAGCGCTGGTCAGACACTTAATTCAATAGCTCAGGCAGTAACGCGGGCAAAAACTCAGGAATGATCGACGCACAAGACGCGCAGGCCGTCGGAAACTCCGGGTCGCTTCCCACATCGCTCTTGTATTTCCAGCAGCGCTCGCATTTTTCGCCCCTCGCCCGCTTTACGCTGATCTCCAGCCCATCGCCTGAACTTTGCTCAAGCGTCACTTGCGAAACAATGAACCACATCGCAAGTTCGGCCGCAAGCCGGTCCAGCAACGGATAGATCTCCGGGCCCGCACGCAGTGCGACAGCAGCCTCCAGGGACGAACCGATGATCTTGTCCTCGCGAGCGCTATCGAGTGCCTTCAGCACTTGGTCTCGAACCGGCAAAAGCAATTCACGTTCCGCCCCTGTTTTCCGCTGCTGAAGCGTAATCCCGGCGCTCAATTCTTCGGCCTGCGGGAACTCCGCCAGATGCACGCTCTCTAAACGGTCGCTGCCGAAATTCTTGTGCTGCCAGATCTCCTCGCACGTGAACGACAGAATCGGCGCCAACAGCCGAACCAAGGCTGAATTCAGCCGGTAAAGCGCTGTCTGGCCGCTGCGCCGCTCTCTCGACCTTGGCGCCGCCGTATACAGCCGGTCCTTTAATACATCAAAGTAAATCGCGCTCAAATCCGTCGTCGCGAAATCGTATACCGCTCGATACACCTTATGAAACGCATACTCTGCATAATAAGCGCGGCATCGCGTTACCAGTTGTTCCGCCCGCAACAGAATCCACACATCAATGCCGGCCAGTTCACTTCCCGGCACCTCGTCCTGAACAGGATCGAAATCCCCTAGATTGCCGAAAAACCACTTGAACGTGTTGCGAAGCTTCCGGTACGCTTCCGACAGCCGCTCCAGAATGACATCGGACATGCGTACGTCTTCCGTGAAATCGACCGACGCCACCCAAAGACGTAGAATGTCCGCGCCGCGCTTCGAAACTATTTCACCTGGTCCTAAACTGCCCAGCGACTTCGACATCGCTCGGCCTTCGGCATCGAGCGTCCAGCCCGACGTGGCACATTCCCGATAAGGCGCTGCGTTCTTTAGGCCCACGCCGATCAGCAACGAACTCTGGAACCATCCGCGATACTGATCGCCACCTTCCAGATACATATCCGCCGGCCACGGCAAACCATTCTCCGGCCGTAGCACAGCCAAACTGCTCGCTCCTGAATCAAACCAGACATCCAGAATGTCCGTCTCTTTCCGAAATGTAGTGCCCCCGCACTTTTGACAACGGCAGCCCGCTCCCATCAGTTCAGCCGCGCTCTTCGAATACCAAACATCCGATGTGTGCTCGCGAAACTGTTCCACCACCCCCTCTAGTACGCGCCGGTCCGTGAACGGTTCCGTGCAGCTTTCGCAGTAGAAAACCGTAATCGGCACGCCCCATACGCGCTGGCGCGAGATGCACCAATCCGGCCGCCCCGCCACCATGTTCGATATGCGCTGTTCACCCCAGGCCGGGTACCACGCCACCTTGTTGATCGCTTCAAGCGCACGCCCGCGCAAGTCGTTGCCATTCACATCCCCGCGATCCATTCCGATGAACCACTGCTCCGTCGCCCGGAAGATGACCGGATTGTGGCATCGCCAGCAATGTGGATAACTGTGCTCCAGCCTCTGTTGCAGCGCCAGCGCGCCCTGTTCTTCTAGAAGCCTGATGACAATTGGGTTGCTCTCCCAAACGGTCTTGCCCACTAACTCATCCGGCAGAGTGCCGCTGGCGCCTTCGGCACGGAAAATTCGCCCCCCCGCGTCCACCGGGCAGTACACCGGAATCCCGTAACGCTGGCACACCACGAAATCTTCCTGCCCATGTCCCGGCGCCGTGTGCACAGCTCCCGTTCCTTGCTCCAATGTGACGTGGTCCCCAAGCAGACCGATCGAGTTCCGGTCCAGGAACGGATGGCGAAACACCGCGCCCTCCAGCCGCGTACCCGGAAAACGTGCGATCACCGTCTGGTCCCAGCCCAGCACCTCCGCCACTTGCGCCAGCAACCCTTCCGCGACGATCGCCGCCCCTTCAGGCGTTTCCACCGCCACGTAGTCCAGCTTCGGGTTGAACGAGATCGCCAAATTTGCCGGAATCGTCCACGGCGTCGTCGTCCAGATCAGCGCATACACAGGCCGCCCGGCCAATGCCCTATCAATCGCCGCTGCATCGGACGCAAGTTTGAACCTTACGTAAATCGAGGGGCTCGAATGATTCTCGTACTCTACTTCGGCTTCCGCCAGTGCCGTTCTGTCCTTGATGCACCAATGAACAGGCTTCAGGCCCTTGTAAACGTAACCGCCATGCAGGAAATTCACAAACGATTGCGCAATCACCGCCTCGTACTCCGCGCTCATCGTTAAGTAAGGATCCTGCCACCGCCCCAGCACTCCCAGCCGCTTGAACTCCCCGCGATGGATGTCTACGAATTTCGCGGCATACGCCCGGCACTCAGCCCGTATCTCCGCTGCCGGCATCGATGCCTTGCGCTTCCCTAGCTCTTGATCTACCTTGAACTCAATCGGCAACCCATGGCAGTCCCATCCAGGTACATACGGCGCATCAAACCCCGCCATGTTCTTCGATTTCACGATGAAATCTTTGATGATTTTGTTGAATGCCGTCCCCAGATGAATGTTCCCGTTCGCATACGGGGGACCATCGTGCAGAACGTATTGCGGGCGTCCCGCGCGCGCCTCGCGAATCCTTTCATACAGCCCCATCGCCTCCCATTCTTCAAGCATTTTCGGCTCTCTGGTGGGCAGCTTTGCCTGCATCGGAAAGTCTTTATTTGGCAGGTTGACCGTCTTTTTCAGGTCAACGGAGGAAGCATTCATGGACTCTCTTCATCGTAGCGGACCGGCCCATATACTCCTGCCATTCACATGCCCTACAATGGTCCAACCTGCCCAAGCGGATCTCTCTGTTTCTCCTGCCCTTGCTCTTTACCGGCGCCGGAGTTTTTCACTTTCTCAAGACCGATGCCTTTGTAAAGATCGTTCCGCCCTACCTTCCCACGCCCCGCCTGCTGGTCTATGCGAGTGGAATCGCCGAAATCACGGGCGCATTTGGTCTACTGCTGCCGCCAATCCGCCGCCTCGCCGCCTGGGGCTTGGTGCTGCTGCTGATCGCCGTCTTTCCCGCTAACCTCTACATGGCTATCCACAGCGTTCAAGTCACCACCACGCCGGCGCCTCAATGGCTGCTCTGGGCCCGGCTCCCCTTGCAGGCCATCTTGATCTGGTGGGTTCTCTGGACGGGCAAAGCCAAACTGAGATAATTTCCACTCCCGCGGCACGAACCATTCATCCGCTTATCACCGCGGCATCGTAACATAAGTAAGAGCACTACGGAGAGGCACGAGGAGTCCCCTAAATGATTGAAGGCTTATTAAGACCACAGCATCTGCTCGTGATCCTTGTAGTTGTCGTATTTGTGTTCGGCGGCAAGAAGCTGCCCGAAGTAGGCAAGGGCCTCGGCGAAGGCATCAGGCACTTCCGCGAGAGCTTTAAGCAGGGTTCATCGGAGACCACCGAGAAGTCTGATCTCACGCCTGTCGAGAAGAGCTAGTTAGTCGGGGGCTAGGCTTCGTCCGTCACACAACCCAAGCTGGCGCTCTTCACCAACCGGATATATTTCGCCAACGTCCCGCGGCTCGCCTTGTAAGCCGGCATGCACCATTCCTTCCTACGCTTCTCTAACTCCGCCGCCGCCAAATCCACGGAGAGAAGATTATTCTCGGCGTCAATGGTAATGCGCTCTCCCTCCCGAATCAGCGCCAGCGGCCCGCCATCCTGTGCTTCCGGAGTGATGTGACCCACAATGAAGCCGTGTGAGCCGCCGGAGAATCGTCCATCGGTGATCAACGCGACATCCTTCCCCAGACCAGCGCCCATAATCACCGACGTCGGCGTCAGCATCTCCGGCATCCCTGGTCCCCCCTTCGGGCCTTCGTAGCGAATCACGATCACATCACCCTTTGAAATCTCCTTCCGCTCCACCGCATGCAGCATCTCTTCTTCTGAATCGAATACCTTGGCGGGACCGGAAAACTGCAACCCTTCTTTCCCGGTGATCTTCGCCACCGCCCCTTCCGGTGCAAGATTGCCTTTCAGAATCTGTATGTGGCCGGTCTTCTTGATCGGGTCGCTCAGCGGTCTCACAATCTGCTGTCCTGTTTTTAGCCCCGGCAGTTCCGCCACGTTCTCGGCCAGAGTTTTGCCGGTTACCGTTAGGCACTCACCATGCAGCAGACCCGCGGCCAGCAGCATCTTGCACACCGCCGGTATCCCTCCCACCTTCTGCAAATCTTCCATCACGTAAGAACCGCTCGGCTTGAAATCGGCCAGCAGCGGCACGCGATCGCTCACGCTCTGAAAATCGTCGATAGTCAGCGGCACCTCTACCGACCGCGCAATGGCCAGCAAGTGCAGCACGGCGTTCGTCGACCCGCCCAGCACAGTCACCATCACCATGGCATTCTCAAACGCTTGGCGAGTCATAATGTCCCGCGGCTTCACATCCAGTTCCAGAAGCTTCTTGACCGCCACCCCGGCGCGCACACACTCCCCTAGCTTCTGCGGGTCCTCAGCCGGCGTCGAAGAGCTGTAGGGAAGTGACATCCCCAGCGCTTCTATCGCCGACGCCATGGTGTTCGCCGTATACATCCCGCCACACGCGCCTGCTCCCGGACACGAATGCCGTACGATTGTCCTTCTTTCTTCTTCCGTGATGTTCTGCGAAAGGTACTGCCCATAACTCTGAAATGCCGAAACGATGTCGAGTTTCTCCGGCCCGCCATGTTCTTGCCCAATATGGCCCGCCCGAATCGTTCCCCCATACACCATCAGCGCCGGACGGTTCAGCCTGCCCATCGCGATAATGCAGCCCGGCATGTTCTTATCGCACCCCGGGATCGAGATGTTCGCGTCATACCATTGCCCGCCCATCACCGTTTCAATAGAATCCGCAATCAGATCGCGCGATTGCAGCGAAAAACTCATTCCGTCCGTCCCCATCGAAATCCCGTCGCTCACTCCGATGGTGTTGAACCGCATCCCAATCATGCCTGCCGCTTCCACGCCCTCCTTCACCTTCTCGCTCAGCGACAGCAGGTGCATGTTGCAGGGATTGCCTTCAAACCACACGCTCGAAATCCCCACCTGCGCCTTCGCCATGTCCTCTTCACGCAGACCTGTCGCATAAAGCATCGCCTGTGAGGCGCCTTGTGACTTCGGCTGCGTCACAACCGAACTGTATTTGTTTAACGGGTTAGTCATCTCGTTCGCGCGTCCCTAATCGGTCTCTTCAAAGGACCGGTTCCATCTCACAATCACTCTAGTGTCGCGCTCAAATCCTAGCATTCATGATGAAAGTCAAGCTTTTTAGGAGGCAAAACCAGCCTGCGGCAGCGAGGAATCGGATTGCCCCTTTCCCGTTTCCCCTCTGGGGAAAGCCGGGGCGGGCGGGTTCCCCCCACGCT
>JAABUQ010001204.1_pt1 | contig 57100 bp, 49 predicted proteins | sample 5560001 | NCBI WGS metagenome assembly JAABUQ01 (sample SAMN10711888, study PRJNA513371) | rock metagenome | isolation source: Antarctica rocks | place: Antarctica: Victoria Land, Finger Mt nord | collected 2015-12-18
GACGTACTGATACGTGAGGTGCTGGTTATCGGGAAGCCATGCAATATCGTCAGCCGCCGGCGCCGAGACATCGGCGCCGATTTGCTTGAGCGATTCGACGTCGATGAGGTGAATAGCGCCGGTTTCGTTTCCGTCGGTATCCATACGATACGCAAGGCGCTTGCCGTCCCAGGACGGTGCAAACTCCACGATATCGTGGGCGTGCCCGTCATCGGTCGCGGAGGGGTCGACGAGGAGCCGATCGGCGGCAGCCGCGCCCGCACGCACGAACAGGATCGGCGCCTTCTTGCCATCGATTTTCCGCAGTGTGAAGATCGATGGGCCGCGTACGATCGCGCTAACGACTCGGTTTGGATTCGCCGCCGAGTCCGCGACGATCGCTTTTTTTATTGCGTCGCGATTGGGAATCGCGTCGAGCACGGATTGCGTATAGCGTGACTGGGTTGTAAGCCACTTGAGGAAGGCGGGATTCTTGCCGTCTTCCATCCAGCGATACGGATCGGTCACCTTCGTTCCGAAGTAGTCGTCGACGACGGGAACTTGCGGAGCCGGGGGTGGACCGTTCCCCGCGACGGCGGCCGAGCCGAAATTAGCGGCTGCGAAAAGAAGGACGAAGGCTAACCGGACAGTGAGACCCGCAACGGTCGCTGACGGAAGTCGCATGGGGCGCGCGCTTCGAATCGACAAATCCGTGCCCCTGTCACGCTTACGTTACGACGCTCGAATAATGGCCGGGCTCGGGTGCAGACCCAATCGCCGTCATTTCTAGAGCCCTCGCGGTATAACAATCGGGGGAAGACCCGTCGACGGCGCCGCGCTAATTGAGAACTTCGGTTCCACTATGCGTACGCTCGACGCGATGCTCGCGAATGCTCCGTCGCAGCCAGGCGGACTTGATATTGATACAGTTCAAGGTGTCCTTATTGATGTCAGCTGATGGGAAAGTGGCGTTTGCTAGCAGCGGTGGCTTGCCGAGGGCAGCGAGCTCGTCCCTAAAACTTACGCTTCGGCGTCGCAGAACGTAATGCAGCCCGCCCTGTCACGTCTAGCTCAGTTATGGGACGGGCTGCGACGCTTACACTTCGAGCTGCAGTTCACCAAGCGCCAATTTGTTGGAACGTGGGATCTGCGTCGCGACGCTATATCGGGCGCAATACTAGGCGCCGCGTTGACCCTGGATCGCGCGCACGAGTTCTGCCGGCCGCATCAACGGAATTTGCCTGCCCCGCAGCGCTCAGAACGCCATTTATCGGGTCGTCGATGAAAACCGATGGGACGGTGCAGAGACGCCCGTCAGCGGATCTGAGGCCGCCCGGCACGGATGTGCGGGCGATTCGAACGCAGGCGGACGCCCTTCGTGTTTGCGACAATGCCGTCTCCCTTCGCGGCGTCCACGACGAAAGTGCGCGTTCCCGGACCCCATGCGCCGCCGTGCCCCTCGTAGCGGTCGAACGTCGTGACAATCTCGTACACCATGCGTCGAGCATCGATGACATAGATGGCTCCGTATCGAGCGATGGCGCTCTGATACCAGCGTTCGAGCGTGCAGCTCTTAAGGCGCAGCGGCGCCTTCTTCGAGCTGGCGAATTTCGCCAAAACCGCCGCGGGCGTCAGGAACGTCGCCGGATCGTCGCCGTCGTTCGCCGGATACCGTATCGGCGCGGCGTTGCTTGGCCGCGGCGGTTGTGAAGGCTCCGGAGTCGCTGCCGTCGTCGTGCACTCGGATCCGGCCTTCGTGCTTGCGGCAGCTGCCAACGGCGTAGGGAGAACCAGCGCGGCGCTGACTGCAATTGCGAGTGTGCTCGAAACGTCGCTACGTCGAAGTAACTTCGCGAGTTCAAGCATCCGCATCGCTTTTCGCGGCGCAGCGCCCAAGTCCCGCAACGGGTTATTTACGGGATCGTTAGCCGCTCTGGCTGCGAAGGATCTTACCGGCCTTGCGCCTTCTTCGTATTGATCTATTCAAGCGGATTCGTGTTGCGAAGATCTCGCTCTTCGGCTTCGTTGATCATTAGTCGAAAATTTCGGGAGTTTCCGCATTTGTCCATGGGCCAAACGCGGCGACACCGTTCCCGATTCGCTGCTCCGTTGTTAGCCCGCGATGATGACCGTCATACTCGACGTCCGGCTCACGCCGGCGCGTCGTCGAACTATCCGGTCTTCAAAGGCCCGGCGACTTTATATGTACAGAAGATGATGCCGGACGGCATCGCATTCGTGCTGACGAGCTCGAATGAGCGTGGCGGGGTGCCTTGTGCAAAAAAGCGCTTCCCTGTGCCTAACATGACCGGATAGACGACCAGCAGGACTTCATCGGCAAGCCCATGTTCGAGCAGCGTCGATGTTAGCGTGGAACTACCCCAGAGTATGAGGTCCGGGCCGTCCTGCGACTTGATGCGGCGAATGTCCTCGACAATGTCCGGTCCAAAGCTCTCGAATGGTCCCCATTCAAGACTTTCCGGACGGTGGGTAGCGATAAATTTTGTTGCCGCGTTGAGGCCGTCCGCCATCGCACTGCTCGGCGCCTTTGGCCAGAAGCTCGACCAGATATCGTAGGTGCGACGGCCGAGCAGCAGATCGAAGCTCTCGCCTTGCGCGGCGATGATTGCCTCCCGGCCGGCGGGGGTCCGATAGGGCGCGGTCCACTCACCGTAAGGGAAATCGTCGTCTTCGCCGGAGACCTGGATGACGCCGTCGAGCGAGATGTGTTCGAAGATTCTGATCGTTCTCATGGAAAAATATCCTTACGGGTGTACGCTCGTCCACGTGCAGGCGCGGGCGAAAAGCAATTCGATTTCTACGAGCGCGTCGATCAGGCGCCGCCGGAATCGACATCTCGGCGGGCGTCCTGCCAGCGCTGCCGCTAGCGTCGAAGATCATCAACATCCATAAAAGCACGCGGGAACGTCCTATTTAAAACGTCGTTCGGCGGCGGCCACTTGCCACGTAGCGATGCAGCAATTTCGAAAGGGGTCGATTTCGAGACAGCACACACGAACCGTGATCTGCGGGATAGCTACGCTATGCCTCAGAATCGCCCGGAGCGATGACGCATTCCTTTGGCCTTCGTTGCCGTGCCCTCGCCGCGGGCATGCTGCTAAGCTTCGCCGGAGCGCCGACCAGTGTGCGCGCAGGTCAAGGTGATGCCTCCAACCCGTTGATCGCGCCGTTCGTCTCAGTCAACGCGAACACGGTCGCAATCCGTCACGTGCGGCTTATCGACGGCACTGGAGCGGCCCCTAAAACTGATAGCACGCTAATTTTCTCGGGCGGCAAAATCGTCGCTCTCGGCCCGGCGGGATCGGTAATTATCCCGCCCGACGCGACCTCGATCGACGGCACGGGACGTACCGTGATGCCAGGCTACGTTGGTACGCACAATCATCTATATACCGGTGTCGATCGCCCGCGGCGCTATTGGCGTTCGATGCCGTTCAGCTTTCCGCGCCTGTATCTTGCTGCGGGAACGACGACCATTCGGACGACGGGCTCGATGGACATCTACGGCGACATGCACACTAAGCAGCTCATCGACGCGGGGCTGAGCGTTGGTCCGTCGATCGATCTTACGTCTCCCTATTTGACGGGCGCCGGCAACCGCGATCTGGAAATGGACGATTTGCGGGATGCGGACGATGCCCGTAAAACGGTCGCTTTTTGGGCCGACCATGGCGTGCATTCCTTCAAAGTCTATACGAACATCACGCGTGCGGAACTATCGGCGGTGATTGAAGAAGCGCATGCACGTGGGCTGAAGGTAATGGGCCACCTGTGCTCCGTCACTTTTACGGAAGCCGCCGCCCTCGGCATCGACGAACTCGAGCACGGTCCGTTTCATGCCGACACGGAGTTCGTCGATGACAAGCGGCCTGACATCTGCCCGTCCCGAGACGCACAAGACGCCGCGCAACTCCAGACGCCGGTCGCTTCGTCGAAGATCGATAGGTTGATCGCGGAACTCGTGCGGCGCAAACTGCCGATCTCTTCCACGTTGCCCGTAATGGAGAGCTTCGTCGAGAATCTGCCGCCCGATGGTGAGCTCGCGAAAACGCTCGACCTGCTTGATCCTGAACAAAAAGTTGCCATGTTGGCCGATCGCAAGAATATTGCCGACGGCAAACCGTTCGGGCTTGACCTCAAAGGCAAGCCGTGGCCTGCTGGTGCGTTGCTCAAGAAAGAGATGGCGTTCGAGCTAAAGTTTTTCCGCGCGGGCGGGTTGTTGACGGCGGGACCTGATCCAAGCGGCTACGGCGCCACGATCGCCGGCCTCGGCGATTGGCGTGCACTCGAATTACTCGTGCAAGCCGGCTTCACGCCCGTCCAAGCGATCCATGTTGCCACTGAGAACGGGGCGATCGCCCTCGGTATCCAGAAATCGTGTCGGCACGCTCGCGGTCGGAAAGAGGCGGACATTACGCTTGTGACCGGCGACCCCTCAGCAAGAATTTCCGACATCGAGCACGTCGAGACGGTTTTCAAAGGCGGCGTCGGCTACGATTCGAAGAAGCTCTTTGAGTCGGTGCGCGGAAGCGTCGGACGCCTATAACCGCGCAACGTAACGGCTGCGCGTGACAGCAGCGGAGGTCAAAAGCTGCCACGCGGATGAGTGTAATTTCGACATGAGTCTTCTCGATCGACTGCCCAAACGTGTTCCCCGGCGCATGATCACTCGAGGCCTCCGGTTGGGACGCGAAGCCTTGAGCGCGTCCCGAAAATCGTGGATTTCGGGACAAGAGAGTAAGAGGTTCTACGTTCGCAATTGGCTGTCGAAGAAAGCGAAGGTATCGACCTGGTCGGCGACATGCTGGTCGAACGAGTTATCGAGCCTGTGGCCTTGCCCGGAGCGTTGCAAAAGCAGGGTCGGGTAGGGTGAGGACGAGTCGGCTTGCAGTTCGGCAATCATCTTGCGCGAATTGTAGGGATCGACGCGCGGGTCGTTCTCACCGGTCGACATGAGAATCGCGGGATAAGCGGTTCCCTTGACGACGTTGTGATATGGCGACTGTTTGAGCATCCATAGAAACTGATGCGGATCGGTCACCGTGCCAAATTCGGGTGTATTGTACTTCCCGTTCGGCGTGAGCTCGAAGCGAAGAAGATCCGATATGCCGACGTGAGATACGACGGCGCGATAGAGCGAGAGGTTACGCGTCAGCGCTAAGCCCATGAGAAAGCCGCCCGCGCTAGCGCCGGAGATACCGAGGTGCTTTGCGTTTCCATAGCCGTGCGCTGCGAGCCACTCCGCGCACGCCGCGAGATTGTCGCTCGAGATCGTTTCGTTGCGAGCCGAGCCGCCTGATGCCACGCTTCGCCATATTCACCGCCGCCACGGATCATGGCTTTGGCGTAGACGCCGCCACGCTCGTATCACGCCAAAGCGCTCGGCGAGAATCGGGAAACGCGCCTTCGATCGAACCGTATGCCCCATAGCCCGTCACCGAAAGACATGTTTTCGCCCACCCAAAAACGTGTTTTCGCCCACCGCCCGAAACCGAAATTTCCCACGATGGAAAATCGGAAGCGTCCCCGGCGTAAGCCCGCGCCGTCCCCGCCGAAGGGCCAACGGTAGGCCGAATCGCCGAAGCTACCCCACCGCCGCCTCATTAGCAACAATCGCCGCCTCCAGCAAATCCCCCGGCGGAATCTCGTATCCGATGCCGACGACGCAATTACGCACCCGCGCCCCGTCGCCAACGCGCACACCGTCCCACAAGATCGAATTCTCGATCGACGCCCCCGCGCCGATCGTCACCACGTCGCCCACGACGCTTGGCCCAACGATCCGTACGCCGTCGCCGATGATCGCTCGCGAGCCGACGTGCACGTCGCCTTCGATAACGACGTCGCGCCCCACGACCGCATCGCTTGCCACGCCAGTCGCACGCGCCTCCCCGAGCAGACGAACCTTGCCGTCGAGCACGTCGCGCGTCGCCTGACGGTATTCGCCCGGCGTTCCGATATCGACCCAATACCCGTGCATGTGAAGCCCGTAGAACGCCGCCGCGTCCGCCTGCAATTCGGGGAAGACGTTCTTCCCGAAATCGTAAAACGTCCCGGCGGGAATGCGCGACAGAATTTCCGGCTCGAACACGTAGATGCCGGTGTTGACGAGATTCGATCGCTCCGTGCCCTTCGCCGGCTTCTCTTGGAACTCGACGATGCGCCCGTTCGGGTCGCACACGACAACGCCGTATTGCGACACGTCGTCTTCTTCTACGAGCGCGATCGAAGCGATCGCCGACCGCTGGCGGTGAAAAGCGACGAGCTCGTCGAGCCGCAGATCGGTAAGCCCGTCGCAACCGACGACGACGAAGCTCTCGCCTTGCAAGAATGCCTCCATCTGCTTGACGGCGCCGGCGCTACCGAGCAACACGTCTTCGTGGAGGTACTGCAAGCGGACGCCGTACTCCGACCCGTCGCCGAATGCAGCGACGATCTTATCGGCGAGGTAGTGAACGTTAATGGCGACGTCTTGAATCCCGAACGACGCGAGATATCGCATAACGTGGCCGCTGTTCGGCACGCCCGCAATCGGTACGAGCGGCTTCGGCACTTGCTTCGTCAGCGGATAGAGCCGCGTGCTCATGCCGCCGGCGAGGATCATCGCTTTCACGAGTACCTCCGGGAAAGAGAGGGGAAGCGGTCGCGCAGCACGAGCCACACGAATCGCGGAAGAGCGAGTTGCCGCCGCCAGCGTTTTGGCTCGGAGACGAGGCGGTGAAACCATTCGAGGTTGAGCCGGCGCCACAGCTTCGGGGCGCGCCGGACGGTCCCCGCGAGCACGTCGAACGAACCGCCCACACCGATGCCGACCGAACAACCCGTGCGCGCTAGATGCTCGGCGATGAAGAACTCCTGACGCGGCGAGCCGAGCCCGACGAATAATACGTCCGCGCCGCACGACGCGATCTCGCCCGCGACCGCGCCCGTTTCCGTGTCGGGAAAATAGCCGTCGCGCGCGCCTGCCACGCGCAAGGCGGGAACGCGAGCGTGCAGCTCCGCCGCGGCGCGCGCCGCCGTATCGCCTTTCGCGCCGAGCAGGTAGACCGATCGATTGTGGGCGGCGAGTGCCGCGCAGAGCGGCTCGAGCAACTCGACTCCGGCGACGCGCTCGGGGATCTTGGCGCCATAAAGCCGGGCCGCGAGCAGAACGCCGATCGTATCGCACAGCGACAGGGCGCTGGACTCGAGCGTGTTGCGGAAGCGTCGATCGCGCTGCGCATAGACGATCATCTCGGTGCCCAGCGTGACGACGAGCGAAGCTTCCGGAAGGGCCGCGAGTGCGACGATGCGGCGCACCGCTTGCGCGGCATCGCAGCCGTCTACGCGGCAGCCCAAGATCTCGACGCTCGTCACGACCGGTGCGCGGTCGTCCGCATGCGCTCGCGGTACGGATCGAGCAACGGCCGCAAACGCTCTGCGTGCGCGACGGGTAGCGTTCCGAGCGGCGAGCGGCAGGGACCCGCGGCAACCCCGAGTTCGGTCATCGCCCATTTCATCGGCACGGGATTCGAGGTCGTGAAGAGCGCCGCAAACAGCTCTGCGAGCGACGCGTGCATGCGCGCGGCCCGGGCGACGTCGCCGCGTTCGAACGCCTCGTGCATCGCACGCAACTCGCGCGCGCACAGATGTCCGGCCACGCTAATGAGGCCGTCGGCACCGAGCGCGAGCGACGGCAAGAACAGATGATCGTCGCCGCACCAGAAACCGAAATTCGGCGGCCGGTCGCGCAAAATCGCGGTGAATTGCGTAAGATCCCCGCTCGATTCTTTCACGCCCGCAATGTTGCCGTACCGTCGCGCGAGTTCGAGCAACGTCGCGGGCAGCATGTTCGCGCCCGTGCGGCCGGGGATGTTGTACACGACGATCGGCAGTTGGGTCGCTTCCGCGAGCGCCGAAAAGTGAAGCATCATACCGTCCTGCGTCGGCTTGCAATAGTACGGAACGACGGCGAGGATCGCATCCGCACCGGCGTCTTCGGCGCGTTTGGCCAGAGCCACTGAATGGCGCGTGTTACCGCTTCCGGCATTCGCAAGCACGGCCGCGGAGTCGCCCACAGCGGCTTTGACGGCGGCGAACAGCGCCAGCTTCTCGTCGTCCTCGAGCGCCGTCCCTTCGCCCGTCGAGCCGGCCACGGCCAGGCCCGTATTGCCCTGGGCGACCAGATGGCGCGCGAGGTGCGTGGCTGCGGCAAGATCGAGGTCGCCACGCGCATCGAAAGGCGTAATCATCGCCGTCAGCAGCGGCCCCAGGTGCGGAGCGCGACCGGTGCTCACCGCGGCACGCCCGCCGCCATTTCGGGAGGCGTCGTCTGGCGGCCGAGACGGAAGCAATCGTGAATCGCTTGTTCGGCGCGCGCGACGTCTTCTTCGGGGACGAGCGCGGAGATCGTGATGTTCGAATCGGTCGAATGAATGATCTCGATCCCCGCGTCGAAGAGCGCACGCACCACGCGATACATGACGCCCGAAATGCCGCGCATGCCCGCGCCGACGATCGACATCTTGGCGCAATGTGCGCGCGTACGGATCGCGACGTTGAGCCCGGCGAGTTCCGCACGCATCGCGGCCTGCTTTTCTCCATCGACGATGAAGAAGACGCCGGCATTATTGACGTTGATCATGTCTACCGACACGTCGGCTTCAGCGAGGCGGCGGAAGATTTCGACTTCGAGCTCCCGGCGGCGCAGCACGTCGTCCGCATCGCCGCCGATCGCGCGCACGAACGTTACGTCACAGAGCGAGGTCACGCCCGTGACCGGATGAGCGTAGCCGGGCCGATGGCCTTCGTCGATCGTCGTACCGATATTCGAGCGCAGTCCTTTCACGACGTACGGCGTTTGCGCCAGGCGAGCGACGTCGGCGGCTTTGGCGTGCATGACGCGCGCGCCGTCGGATGCGAGTTCCACCATTTCCGCATAGCCGACGCGGTCGAGCGGATGCGCCCCCGCGATGCGGCGAGGGTCGCCCGTCATGACGCCGCTAACATCGGTGAATATCTCGATTGCCTCCGAATGCAGCGCTTCGCCGAGGGCGATCGCGGAAAGATCGCTTCCGCCGCGTCCGAGCGTCGTCACGGCGCCGTCTTCGGTCGCGCCTTGAAAGCCGGCGACGACCGGGATGATGCCCCGTTCCAAGAGTGCGACGACGTTACGCGGCTCGACCCGCAGAATCGCCGCGTCGCCGAAGCGCGCGTCGGTCACGAGTCCCGCCTGGCCGCCCGTCATCGCCTGCGCATCGGCGCCCCACGACGTGAGCAACTCCGCGAAGATCGCGCATGCGAGCGCTTCGCCGCAAGCGAGCAACAAGTCGCGGTTCGGGCCGCCGCGCGAGGGCCCGAGCAGCGCGAGCAGCGAGTCCGTCGCATAGGGTTCGGGCGCCCGACCGATCGCGGAGCACACGACGACGGGCGAGGCGCCGCGCTGGCGCGCTTCCAGCACGCGGGACGCGGCAATCTCACGCAGTTCTGCTGTAGCGAGCGAACTGCCGCCGAACTTTTGGACGATCGTCTTCACGGCGTCGCGAGCTGCGTACTCGTCCGCACGGGACGGCGCGAGAGCGCGAGTTCGAGCAGCTGCACGGCGTTCGTGGCGGCGCCCTTACGAACTTGATCGCCGACGATCCAAAGCTGAAAGTGGCGCGTCGAGCCGTGTTCCGCGCGCAATCGGGCCACATGCACGGCATCGCCGCCCTCCACCTCGCGCGGCGTCACCACGCCCTGCGCGTGGAATACCACGCCCGGCGCACGTTCGTACGCTTCGGCAAGCGCCGCGACCGACGTGGGCCGTTCCGTTTCAACGAACGCGACTTCGCCGTGCGCGTAGCGAACCGGCACGCGCACCGTCGTGGCGGCCACGTGCAGATGCGGCAAGCCGAGAATCTTGCGCGTTTCGCTTGCGACCTTCCGTTCTTCCCCGCTGTCGCCGAACGCATCGAGCGCGCCGATTTGCGGCACGACGTTACGGAAGATCGGTGCGACGAACGGCGAGCCGGGCGTTTGCAATTCGCCCGTGCGCGCCGCGCGCTCTTCGTCCGCAAGCGCCGCCAGACCGGCGCGGCCGGCGCCGCTTACCGCCTGGTACGTCGCGACCCGTACCGCGCGCAGGCCGGCAACACGCACGATCGGCGCGATGCCGACGCAAAGCACGATCGCCGTGCAATTCGCGACCGGGAACAGCCGGTGGTCCTCGCGCACGTCATGCGCGTTGACTTCCGGGACGATGAGCGGCACGTCGTCGCGCATGCGAAACGTCGCGCTGTTGTCGACGACGATCGCGCCGGACGCGAGCGCAACGTGAGCGAGCTCTGCGCTCGCGTCGTCGCTCGACGCGAAGAACACCGCATCGTAAGCGCCCTGCGCGAGCGCGTTCGCGTCGACCGCGCGAATGGGCCAATCGCGGCCTCGAAAGCGCAGCGATTCGTCGCGATCGCGCGATGCGAATGCGCCGAGCTCGTCCACGGCAATCGCCCGTTCGTCGAGCACGCGCAAAATCGTTTCGCCCACGATACCCGTCACGCCGACGACGGCCAGCCTCACCCGTGTTCCTCCAACAGCGCATCGAGTCCGACGATCAGTCCCGAACGGCTGCGTATCTTCCGCACTGCCAAAAGAACGCCCGCAACGAACGAGCTGCGCCCCAGTGCGTCATGCCGGATCGTCAACGTCTCCCCCTCGCCGCCGAAGAGCGTTTCCTGATGGGCAACCAGCCCGCTCAGACGCACGCTGTGGATGGGAACATCGTGGCCTTCGCCGAGCACCGCAGCGACGCGAGCCGCCGTTGCCTTAGCGGTACCGCTAGGGGCATCGCGTTTGCCGTCGTGATGTAATTCGACGATCGCGACGCTCGAGAACCAGCGCGCCGCTTGCTCCGCGAAACGCATCGCGAGCACCGCGCCGAGCGCGAAGTTCGGTACGAGCGCCGCGCCGACCGCATGCCGCTCGCAGAGCGCTGCGAGACGCTCGACCTCGTCCTGGGGCCAGCCGGTCGCGCCGATGACGGGTGAGATACCACGCTCGACGGCGCGACGTGCCACCTCGAGCGTCACCGGCCACACCGTGAAGTCGACTACGACGTCGGGTCGCGCATGCTCGTAAAGCGCGCCGATATCGTCGTACAATCGTCCGGCCGGCCCGCCCAGGCCGAGCGCTTCCGCGAGCGGTTCGCCGGAGCGCGCGCGCGCGAACCCACCGACGACGGTAAGGCCGGGCGTTCGCGCGAGAGCCGTTGCGATTTCACGGCCCATGCGGCCGAGCGTCCCTGCGACCGCTACCCTCATGCTACGGCCGTAACGCCGCGTCGCGCTAAGACAGAACTTTCTCGAGCGGCGCGTATTTCAACATGACCATCTTCTCGCCTACGTTGGGAAACATGATGGTCAAGAGGCCGTCGCCGCCCGCCCCGGTTACCGCAGACACCAGGCCCTCGCCCCATTTCGGGTGTTTCACGCGGTCGCCGACTTGCAGACCGAGGCTCACGCCTGCCCCCGCGGTCTCGTGGATCGCGACTTCCCGCCAACGGCCGCCTGCCGGACGCGGCATCGGCGTGACCGTGCCGATGATTTCGACGCTCGGCATTTCATCCAAGAAGCGCGACTTGGGATGCGCGAACGTGTTGCCGAACAGCGTCCGGCGCATCGCATACGAGAGATACAACCGGTCCATCGCCCGCGTCACGCCGACGTAGGCGAGCCGGCGCTCCTCTTCGAGTTCGGTCATATCGGTGAGCGCGCGGTTGTGCGGAAAAACCCCGTCTTCCAAACCCGTCAAGAAGACGACCGGAAACTCGAGGCCCTTCGCCGCGTGCATCGTCATCAACGTGACGAACGACGACGAGGGATCGAGCGTATCGAGATCGCTAATGAGTGCCACGTTCGCCAGGAAATCGTCGAGGTTGCCGGCGTTCTCCGCCGATTCGAACTCCTTGGCAACCGTTACGAGCTCTTGCAAGTTTTCGAGACGCGTGCGCGCATCGGCGGTGTCGTCGGTTTGCAGCTCCCGGATGTATCCCGACTCTTCCATAACCGCAACGAGCAGATCCGAAAGCGATAACTTCTCGGCGCTCTCGCGCAAGCTCGCGATCAATTCGGCGAAGCGCTCGAGTTCGCGCTGTTTTTTCGGGACCGCGCGGCGCAGGATTTCCTTATCGAAGACGGTCTGACCGACCGAGACGCCTGCGGCGTTGGCGGCGTCGACGAGACTCGCAAGGGTCTGCTGGCCGATCGAACGCCGCGGTACGTTCACGATGCGCCGGAACGCAACGGCGTCCGAAGGGTTGACGATGTAGCGCAGGTACGCCATCATGTCTTTGATTTCGGCGCGCGCGTAGAAGCCGACGCCGCCGACTACGCGGTACGGAATGCCTTCGCCGAGAAAGCCCTCTTCAAAAACACGCGATTGGGCGTTGGTGCGATAGAGCACCATGAAGTCGCGGTACGCAGCGCCTTCGCGTACCAGTTCTTTGATCTTCTCGATGACGTAGCGCGCTTCGGCGCGTTCGGTTTCCGCGCCATAGACGGTGACGATTTCGCCTGCGGAGCGATTGGTAAAGAGCTTCTTCTCCGCCCGGTTCGCGTTATTGGCGACGAGCTCGTTTGCGACGTCGAGAATCGTTTGCGTCGAGCGATAATTTTCTTCCAGCTTGAAAACCTTGGCGCCCGGAAAGTCCTTCTCGAACCGCAGGATGTTCTGGTAATCGCTGCCGCGCCACGAATAGATCGATTGGTCGTCGTCGCCGACGACGGTGAGATTTTTGTGCTCTTCGGCGAGGAGCGCGCACAGCCGGTACTGCGCGTAATTAACGTCCTGATACTCGTCGACGAGAATGTAGCGAAACTTATTTTGATAGCGCGTTCGCGTCTCGACGTCGGTCTCGAGCAGTTCGATCGCTTTGGCGATGAGATCGTCGAAGTCGAGGCCGTTCGATTCGCGTAAGCGCCGGTCGTACTCGCGATACACGGCCGCAATGCGCTCGCCTAGGAACGACGTATTCTTCGTTTCGTACGTCTCGGGCGTTAGCAGCTGATTCTTCGCCTTCCCGATCTCATCGAGGGCGGCGCCGGGCGAAAGTTGCCGTTCGTCGTAATTGAGGTCGTGCAATACGTCGCGCAGGATCGAACGTTGGTCGGAATCGTCCATGATTGCGAAGTTCGAGGCGATGCCTATTTTTTTGCCGTCGCGGCGCAACATGCGCACGCATACCGAATGGAACGTCCCGACCCACAGGTCCCGGCCGGCCGGCCCGACCATTTTCTCAATGCGGGATTTCATCTCACCCGCCGCTTTATTGGTGAACGTAACGGCGAGGATGCGGTCGGGGAAAACGTTTTTCTCGCCGAGCAGATAGGCGATGCGATGGGTCAGGACGCGGGTCTTACCGCTTCCGGCGCCGGCGAAAATGAGTACGGGGCCGTCGGTGTGCTCGACGGCAGCACGCTGTACGTCGCTAAGAACGTCGGGTTGGACAATCATCACCCAATGCTATTCGCCAAAGACGCCAGTTCTGCCTCGGGGCGGCGTTAGCGCGCGATGCGCGTAACGCCTCCCTCGCTTTTCGCCTGTGAGAACGCGCTCCAAAGATACGCCAAGGTCGATTCGGCACCCATGTTTTCGTTTGGTCCTGTTTCTTCCAGGCCGTCATAGCAGCCGCCATTCCCGGGCGCCATCACCACTTCGCGCGTGTTGCGTCCGAGGAACCACTCACGTCCGAGATCCGCCAGATCGTGATAGCGCGCATCGCCCGTGGCCTCATACGCTGCTACGGCGGCGTCGCCAAACGATGCCGCTTCGAGCGGCTGCTGTGCATAGATCGCGCGCGTGCCGCTTCTCCTATACCAGCCGGCGTTGCCGATCGGCACGAAACAGCCGTTTTGCACCACGATCGACTCGTAGAACGCGAGGGTCTCGAGGCCCGCGGCGACGTCTTGCGGACGTTGCAACGTCATGCCGATGCGGAGCAAGGCTTCGGAAAGCCGGGCGTTATCGTAGGTCATTTCGTTTTCGAACCAGTTCCAGCCGGCTGCGGCATGCGCGTCACGGCGGGCACGCAAATCGTCCCCGATCGCAACGAGCGCCGCGTCGACGGCGGGCGCGCGCGCGCCTGCGACCGAGCGCGCGTGACACAGCCCGAGCGCCGCATAAGCTCTCGAGCGCAGGAATCGCATCTCTGCGACCTGCGGCAAGGCGCGTTCCAGCATCGTGGCGCAGAGCGAGCGCCATTCCGTGCGGGCGGCGAAGCGCATCCCGAAACCAAGTGCCCAAATCGCGCGGCCGTTACTGTCTTCTGTGCCGCATTCGTCGAGCCACGAGCGCGCGTAGCTCATGAAGTTCCGCAGCTGCCCGTCGGGACGTTGGGCATGGAATAAGAATGCCAAGTAGGTTCCGCCAAGTGCGCTAGCGCGTTCGCGATAAGCGGGGTGCCGAGAGGCGGCGAGCGCTACCATAAAGGCGCGCGCGACGTCGTCCGTACAGTAGCCCTCGAGGCGATTCGGCACGTCGTAGACGGCGTGTTGCAAGATACCGACGTCGTCGCTGAGCGCCTCGAGATGTTGGAGCGAAGGCGGACGCCACACGTCAGGCAGGCCGAACCAGCGCCGTGGCGCCCGACGCTGCGGTGCCCGCGTACCGCGACTGCACCACGCGGTCGAATAACCGCCCGTAGGCGAGCGCAACATTCGGCCACGTCATCTGGCGTCCGAACCGGTAGGCGCGACGTTCCGTCGCGCGCCGCATCCAAGGATCGTCGATAAGGCCTGACAGCGCCTCGGACATCGCGACCGGATCGCGAAAAGGCACGAGCTTCCCACGACCGCCGTCGAGTAGTTCTTCCGCATAGAGGTATGGCGTCGACACGACCGCCTTACCCATACCCACCGCATACGCGAGCGTTCCACTCGCGATTTGAACCGGATTGAGATACGGCGTAAGGTAAATATCCGTCGCACCCAAATAGGCGATCAATTCGGAAAATTCGAGATAGCGGTCGACCAGCTTGACGTTGCGCGTCAGTCCGTAGTCTTCGATCGACCGCCGCAATTCGTTGCGATACGACTCGCCTTCGTAACGGCGGACGCCGGGATGGGTCTGCCCAAGGATGAGATAGAGCGCGGTCGGATGGCGTTCGACCACGGCGCGCATCGCTTCGATGCCGTACTCGAGGCCTTTACCCCGGCTGATGAGTCCGAACGTCGAAATAACGAACCGGTCTTGCAGGCCGAAGATGGCCTTGAGTTCGCCAGTCGCGCGAAACGGCACGTCGGGGACGCCGTGATGGATGACCGACAGCTTGCCGGCCGCCGCGCCGTAGGTTTCCGTGAGAATCTGTTTGCCGATCTCCGACAGCACGACCACACCATCAGCACGTGCACAAATGCGGCGGGCGACGTCGCGGTGCTCGGGGGTCGGGTCCGGCAGAATCGTGTGCAGCGTCACGACGACCGGTTTGCGGAGCGTCTCGATCAGATCGAGGAACCAGCTTCCTTCCGGTCCGCCGAACAGGCCATATTCGTGCTGAACGTCGAGCAGGGACGCCGGATGCTCGTCGATGGCTTGCGCGGCCCGCACGTACGATGCCCGGTCCGCCTGGGTCAGCGTAGCAACGACGTTAGGCGGATAGCGCCGTCCTTCGCCGCCCGGTTCGTCGATCGCGACGACGTCGCTGCGAGTACCGAACGCATCGTCGAAGCTCTCGACCACATCGCTCGTGAAGGTCGCAATCCCGCACTCGCGAGGCGGATACGAGCCCAGAAAGACGGTCGAAGGCGCCGAGGCGACAGCAGAAAGCGAACTGGAAAGCAACGTTATCACACTCCGTGCGATACCGTACCCCGGACCCCCAAAACGGAAACTATCGAGCGGTCGCCTCGCTCCGCGAGATCGCGGCTTGGCCGTCGATCCGGGCGTCGGGTTCGAGCACCGCGCCGTCCGCGATGACGGCGCCCGTGCCGGCAACGACACCGGGGCTAACCGTAGCGCCGTCTCCCACCACGACGGAAGATGCGAGGATGGCGTCCTTCACGGACGCCGACCGCCCGATGCGAACGCCGTTCCACAGAATGGAATCTTGCACGAGGGCTCCGGACGCAACGCTGCAATTGTCGCCTAGGGTCGCATACGGGCCGACCACGGCATCGGGAGCGATGTCCACGTCATGTCCGACGAACGCCGGCGGACGCACTCCCGGCGGCATGCCCGGCCCACGCGAGCGCCACATCGTCCCCTCAGCACCGCCGCCCGGCGGATCATGGAGGTCGAGTTTTCCGTCGAGCACGTCGGCGTGCGCTTGAAGATACTGCTGCGGCCGGCCGACGTCGAGCCAATAATCGCTCGTGACGAACGCATAGAGCGGCTGACCGGCGGCGATCGCCTGTGGAAACGTTTCGCGCTCGATCGACACGGCACGGCCGGCCGGGATCGCGTCGAGCAGCCGCCGCTCCAGTAGATATGTCCCCGCATTGACGTCGTTGGTCGGCGCCGCTTCGCGTGCGGGCTTTTCGACGAAGGACGAGACCCGCCCGACGGCGTCATGAACGATGCAACCGAACGCCGAGGGATCGTCCACCGCAATCGCATGCAGCGTCGCAACGCCGCCCGACGCATTATGGAAGTCGAGCATGGCGCGCAGATCGAGACTCGTCAGCACGTCGCCGTTGAGTACGAAGAAGCGCCCGGTCAAGCGGTCCGCCACGTTCGCTAGCGCCCCCGCCGTTCCGAGCGGCACTGCTTCGAGCACGTACTGCAGACGTACGCCGACGCGGGAGCCATCGCCGAAATGATCGGAGATCGCGTCCGGCAGATAGCCTGCCGCGAGAATGACGTCGTCGACGCCCGCGGCACGCAACCGGCGCAGCGTGCGCTCCAAAAAGGGCACGCCGAACAATGGCACCATGGGCTTCGGGGTATCGAGCGTCAACGGGCGCAGACGCGTGCCCTCGCCGCCAACTAGAATAACAGCCTGCACGTGCTCCCTCGCACGCCAGCGGTTACCGTATAACACGGGCGCTTCCTCCGGGCCTGGAGGGGTCCAGCTTCCGCCCGCCAATGTGCGTGCGTCGCCGCGACGTTCCCGGGTCGTCTAATGGTAGGACAGCAGACTCTGACTCTGCTTATCGTGGTTCGAGTCCATGCCCGGGAGCCACGACGGCCCTATCGTCTAGAGGCCTAGGACGCCGCCCTCTCACGGCGGTAACACGGGTTCGAATCCCGTTGGGGCTACCATTGAAACCGGCGTCTCCTATCCTTTATATGTATGAGGGAAGAGACAGGGGCCCGAGTGGCATCGCAATACGCGGACACCTCGCTTGCGTCGGCATCGCAGACGATTTCATACCCGCCGGCGTGGGCTCGTTTGATATCGTTGCGCCCGAAGGTAACGCTCTGCGAACCCCGTCCAGGTACCACGAAGACCTTGTCGGCGTTTACGCCGCGCAAAGCATGAGCAATGCTGCATCGGCATCCGCTGCCGGTGCTGCCGCTTTGAATGTATACGTCATAACATAGAGGTCGCCGTTCTTGCGAAATGCGTACGCGTCTATGTTGTTGCGGGCGCTTCCGCCGGCCACGCCGGTTACGATGAGATGCTCTGCTTGCGAGCCGCAAACGCTAACGGTTTCATGAGTCATCGCGGCCTTCGGTAGCGACGCAAAGACGGTCGTTAGCTGGCTCACCAGTTCGCTCGGCATGCAGTCGCAGTGTTGTTTCGTGGCGGACAGCGTGCTTTGCGTACCGTCCGCTTCCTGCCGCTCGTAGCGGAGATACTGGCCCCGATTTACGACAGCCGTTGCTTTCCACTCAGGCGGAAGCTGTGGCGCCGATGAGGCTTGCGCCAACGTCGCCTGAGCGAGGAGCAACGGCAGTATGACGGAGAGTAGCATAGCTCCAACCTCGTTTATCACTTCTAATGGTGAGCAGTAACCGCAGCCCATTCGGTACGATGAATCAATACCTCTGCCGGTTAATTCGCCAAGCACATTTGCCGCTCGCGCTGTCGCAGCGGCCCATCGAGCGAACAGTTCAATCGTTTTTAAGCTGCGAGTGTCGTCCGACGGCTCCGCGGCTTGACTATCTCCGGCCGGCCTTTCGGACGAAAACGTAGGGTTTTCCCCCATACGCCCGGGGCATGCGCGGTGATAGCATCTTCGTACCAGCAGGGCCGGCGTGAGATCGACCGGCTCGCGGTTTATCGAAGAGAGAGGCTTTCGTGTTTCTACAATCCCTGGCGCTGCTTGCTGCAGCGCTTCCTTTTGGTGCCGCAGCGCCGTCGGGCTTGGTTACGAGCGATTTCACGCAACTGTATCCGAGCGTGCGGCACGAAGTACGCAACGTGCCGTTAACGCCAGCACAGGTACATACGCGGCGCGACGTACCGGTGCTCGGCCGCAACGAGGCGGAGCTGCCCGATGGCAGCGTCGCACATATCCTGCCGTTTCATAAGCCCGGTGCTCCGGTGGCCCCAGCCGTAACGGATAACTTCTCGGCGCTGCTCTACCATGGCGGCGCGATCCAGAAAGCGCCGAAGCAGGTGCTCGTGCTCTGGGGCTTCGGGAGATGCACCACTTATTGCACGAACGACCCCGACAATACCGTGCCCATCCTCTATAACTTCCTCAAGGGCGTGGGCGGCTCGCACTATCTGAATTCGACGACGCAGTACACTTCGGCCGCACAAGGCCACATTACGAATCCGCGCAATACGCTGATCTCGTTCCTGGTGGACAACAACACGGCCCCGGCGCACCCGACGCAAGCGCAGGTCGTGCAACAAGTCAAGCTCGCGCAAACGTTCTTGAAGCTCAAGAACAATAAGGACATCAACTACGTGGTGGCGCTAGGCTTCCGCCACGATCCCCCGGGCTTCGGTCCCGGCGGGTTCTGTGCGTTTCACTCGGATTTCGGAACCCGTACCAGCTTTCAACCCTTCACGGACGAACCGTACGTGACCGAAGCGGGCGATGGTTGCTCGGCGAATACAGTGAACGGGCCGCGCGACGGCGTGAGCGTCGTCTTAGGTCACGAAGTCGGTGAGGCGATAACCGATCCTGGCAATCCGAGCTCGCCTGCCTGGTTCGACGCTTCCGGTGGGGAGAACGGCGACAAGTGCGCCAACCTCGGCTTTAATCGAAACGTCCAACTGTTCACCGGTGTCTTTCCGGTTCAGCCCCTGTTCAGTAACGCCGGACGCTACTGCGCCTTCTAGCCTCCCGCATCGTCGCAGCCCGGCCGCTCCTTACGAGGAACGGCCGGATGGGACGGTTACTCCGCGCTTCTGCGACGTTTGACGCCTTCGCGCTTGAGCATTAATTCGATCTGACGCTCGCTGCGGTCAGTCAACAGCTTGGTAATCGCCAAATTTACGAGCCCGCTCATGGCTACATCGTGCGTCTGAGCGGTTTTCTTGAGGAGTTTGAGGGCTCGCGGCTGCATCGTAAACGAAGTAACCTTGAAAGGGCGTTCTTGCATAATTACTCGTATACGGGGTGGCCGGCTTTAATGCCTTTGCGCCACAGTAATATATTGATCGGGCTCTTCCGCAGGTGCCGGCGCGCAAGTCGCGACGACGTAACGGTTGCGCCCACGTTCTTTTGCTTGATACAACGCTCGGTCGGCGACCTCGAATAATTCGTCCTGCGCCGTGCGCGACGCATCGTCCGTGTTTCCGATGCCCACGCTGACGCTGATGCGCCCGGACGAAACGCCCGCATGCGGAATGCGCGCGCCGTCGATGCGCTTCTGTAACCGTTCGGCCACCACGATGGCTTCGCGCACGGTCACGTCGCAGAGTGCGATCACGAACTCCTCGCCCCCGAAGCGCGCGACGTAGTCGTGACGGCGCACCGCCGACTTGCGCAGCAACCCCGCGACGCGCCGTAACGCGATGTCGCCGAGGGCGTGGCCGTGATGGTCGTTGTACCGTTTGAAGTGGTCGATGTCGACGACCAGTAGCGCGAAGCCGAACTTCCGCCGGCGAGCGAACGAATAGATGCTGCGCATGTATTCGTCGAGTCCTCGCCGGTTCGGCAATCCCGTGAGTGCGTCGCGCGTGGCCAGATCGGCAAGCCGCTTATAGAATGCCGCGATCTCGCGCAAGAGTACGAAGGCGACGGCAGTTGCCGCTAGCGCGGAGGGAAGGCGCGCGAGATACCAACCGAGCGAGTACGGAAGCAGACCGGCGCCGGAAAGCACGCTTTCGAGTGCGAACGCAAAAGCGGGAATCGCAATCCACGCAGCGAGCCGCGTCGCCCGGCCGCCGCGCACGATTACGATCGCGCAGGCGAGGGCGTCGGCAGTGACCGCGAGCAACGCGAACGACGGCACGTGCGGCGATACGAGCCATGCCGTGCCCGCCAGCATCGCGGCCGCTGCAAACGTCGCCGTCGCGCCGAACGTCAGCGTTCTGCCGACGTCGATGCGTGAGAGGATGCAGCGGTCGAAACGCGGATCGACCGCGAACGCCGTCGTGACGAGCGCTGCAAAGGCGACGTCGCGCAACGTGCCGAGGGCGTCCGGAACGTTGGCCGCCCCCGATAGCCGCGCGACGCCGAATACCGCCGCGATCTCGTAAGCGCAAGCGAGCAGGCCGACGCCGATCGCGCCGGTGACGTAAAACTGCCCGGTTAACAGCACCGTCGTCAACACGAAAGCGCAGAACGCGAACGTTCCGGCGATGGGAGCGAACGCCGCCGCGTGCACGAGTACGACGCGACCCGAACAACTTGCGGTGAGCGCGACGACGCCGAGCGCCGCTGCGTATAGGATCGCCGTCCGCCGGTCGTCGCGCGATGCGGCTCGCCCGAAACCGTCCCGGAATGCACCCGACTGCATCGATAACACTCCTCTTTGCGAATGTTATCGGCATCACGCCGGAGGTCCTGAGGGACGGCGTTCGGCCGGCCGATATTGGGGCGGCGCTAGGCGGCACCTTCTGCGCGATCGGCGACGGGGCGCACGTCGTGCGAGAGATTGAAGGCGCTGTTGATCAGTCCCACGTGTGAGAACGCTTGTGGAAAATTGCCGACCAGGCGCCGCTCGCCCGGTTCGTATTCCTCGGCGAGCAAGCCGACATCGTTAGCGAGCGCGAGCAGTCGTTCGAACAATTCGCGCGCCGCAGCGACGCGCCCGACCATCACGAACGCGTCGACGAGCCAAAAGCTGCACGCCAGAAACGCCCCTTCGCCCGGCGGCAGACCGTCGACGTTATTGGCGGCGCTCTGTGTATACCGAAGAAGAAACCCATCCGACATCAGCTCGCGCTGGATTGCATCGACGGTTCCGACGACGCGGGCATCGTCGCTCGGCAAGAAGCCCACGGCCGGAATGAGCAAGGTCGCTGCATCGAGTTCGGACGATCCATACGACTGCGTGAACGTACCTCGCTTGGGATCATACGCGTTCGCGAGCACCTCGGCGAAGATTTCGTCGCGGACGAAGCGCCAGCGCTCGAGCGGCCCATCGAGCCCGGAAGTTTCGATCGCCTTGATGCCCCGGTCGAGCGCCACCCACGCCATGACCTTGGAGTGCGTGAAGTGACGCGGCTCGCCTCGGATCTCCCACAAGCCGCGATCCGGCACGCGCCACGCTTCCTCGACGTGCAGCACGATCTCTCTGGACAGCGCCCACTCTTCGTCGCTCGTCTCGAGCCCGAAGCGATGAGCCGTGTGCAAGAGGTCGATGACTTCGCCGTAGACGTCGAGTTGAAACTGGCCGTGCGCCCCGTTGCCGATGCGAACGGGTCGCGAGCCTTCGTAGCCCGCCAGCCACTCCAGCTCCATCTCCGGCAAACGGCGGTTACCGGTAACGCCGTAGGCGATCTGCAAGTCGCCCGGCCTACCCGCGATCGCGCGCAACAACCACGAACGCCACTCGAATGCGCCGCGCGTGTGTCCGGCGGCAAGCAGCGCGTAAAGCGTGAACGTCGCATCGCGCAACCAGCAGTAACGGTAGTCCCAATTTCGCACGCCGCCGATGCGCTCGGGCAGCGAGGTCGTCACGGCCGCGACGATTCCGCCCGTCGGCAGATACGTTAGCGCTTTGAGCGTGACGAGCGAGCGCATCACGGCATCGCGATACGGACCCTCGTAGGTCGTGCCTTCGAGCCACCGATCCCACGCTTCGTCGGTCTTGGCAAAAGCATCGCCCGGCGTTCGAGGCACGGGCGTCGGTTCGTGCGACTTGAAATAGGTAAGTTCGAAATCGACGCGCTCGCCCGGGCCGACGCTAAACGTCGCGACCGTTTTCATGCCCTCCGCTCGCATCTCGGCGTCGCCGTTCAGTAACAGCGCGTCGGGGCCGCCGATCGCAAGCAGGCCTTCGTCCACCCGGCGAACCCACGGTACGATCGCGCCGTAGTCGAAACGCACGACGTACTCCATGCGCATCGCGACCACGCCGCCGTTGCCGCGCACCGAGCGCAGGATGCGCGGGCCGCCGACCGATAACATCGCATCGACGAGCGTCACCGAACCTTCGGCCGTAACGAACGTCGTTTCGAGGACGAGCGATTCGGGGCGGTAGCGCCGTTCGACGTGATAAGCCGCCTCCGGCGCGATCTGCCACCGCCCGTTATCGGGCGTTCCCACGAGCGCGGCAAACGCGGCCGGACTGTCGAAGCGCGGCGCACAAAACCAGTCGATCGAGCCGTCGCGGGCAACCAGCGCCGCCGCATGCATGTCGCCGAGCAGGGCGTAATCTTCGATTCGGCTTGCCACCGCCGCTTAATGACACCGACCGTCGCCGCGTTCCTTGCCGAAGGTTCGCGCCGCTAACGCCGGCCGAACGTAAGGGTAATCTCGCGCGGCACGAATTCTCGCGCGAGCGTCGGGTCGCCGATGCGTTGCCGAAAGAGGTTCGAGAGGCCGAGACGCGCTTCCAACGTATCGCCGAGCGGCACCCGTATGCCGAGATCGCCGAGCACGAGCGGGCGTCGCGTAAAGGCGTTGTCGTTGCCGAGAAGCGTCGCACCGAAGCGCACGTCGACACCATCCCGGCCACGGTAATCGACGGCCGTGCGCGCCTTGGCATACGCATCGCCCGGCAACTGTTCGCCCGAAAGCGAGTGCGTCGCAAGTGCCGCACGCGTCCCGACCGACAGGGCGCCGTATTCGTAGGTACGTGCCAAATCGGCGTACGCCGACACGCCGATGCCTCCGCGCGCGGCGCGGCGCTCGTATCCGACTTCGATACCGCGAGCGGCGCCCTGCGACAGCTGCGCCAGCACGCCGTAGCGGCGAAGCGTGAAGAGCGACGCCCACGCGCGTGCGTCGGATCGCAGCTGCACGTCCGCCGTGACGCGATAGCCGAACGACGTTTCCGGCGCGAAGGCGCGCGCGTTGCTGGTCGCAGCACGCAACGGCACGAGCGTCGCAAGCCGTTCGACCGGAAACGCAACGTACGCGCTGCCGGCGAAGAAACGCAGCGAGGCGCGCCGCGCGAGGCGCACGTCGAGCGCGGCATGCGGGTCGTGACGAGCGTGCACGAAGCCGCCGTCGCTCGAGGCGTCGCCGAGTTCCAGCCGAGCGGAACGCGCGATCGCGAACGACCCGCGAAGGTCGTACGTCGAGCGCGTTTCGCCATACGAACCCGACCCAGCGGCGGCCGCCTCCCGGCGGCGATCGACGCCGAACGACAGGCTCTGGCCGCCGAGCGGAACGTCGAGCCGCACCTGCGTGCCGGCGATTCGTGCGTCGATGCCGGCAGGGGCGCGTTCCAGCGGCGATTCCAGGAGCGCGGAATCGTAACGGCGAGCCGTCAGGCTTACGCCGGCGACGCTCGTGCGGAGCTCGTACGAGTGCGCCGGAGCTACGTCGTCCACCGCATAACGCGGAAAGCGCTGCGCCGCTTGCGCCCCGTACGACGCGACGGCCAGCGACGTCACGGGCGAAAGATCGGCGCGCGCTTTGAAGGTCTGCGTGCGATTCTCGGCCCCGCCCGAGACCACGTCGCTCGCCACGGCGAAGCGCCCCGTTCCGCCGGCGAATCGTACGCGTTGAAAACTGCCGAACGTCGAATCGTAGCCCGCGACCGCACCGGTGCTCGGCGCGTGCGCGACGTCGGCCGTGCGTAACGCAACGCTGCCGCCGACCGTGCCGGCCGGCGTATCCGGTGCGGCGCCGGTAAGAGCCGGAACGACGTCGACCGCGTCCGTCCCAAGCGCACTGCGTATGCGCAGCGCCGACGAGGCGGCGGCGACGTCCGGTAACGGGATGCCGTCGAGATCGATGCGCGCGTCGAGCGCGCGCGTGGACGAAACGGCGGCGCGTCCGCCGAGTTCGCGATCGGCGACGACGTCGACCTCGGGTGCCGAGACGAGCGCGTGCGAGAGGTACGGGTCGTCCGCCGGTTGTTCGTCCCGCGCGATCGCATACACGTTTGCGGCATTGCCGGCGTTGGCAACGACGCGCAGTTCCAGCAGTTGCACGCCGCCCGCCGCGGCGCGCACCGCGACGGAGGTTTCCGCGGGCCGATAACCGCGGCTGGTGACGCGCACGTCGTACGTTCCGAGCGGTAAGGCCTGAAAGATGGCGAGGCCGCCGTCCGTTGTCTCGACGCGGCGATCGGCCGGTCCCGCCACGACGATCGCCGCGCCGGCGACCGGCTTGCCCGCGGCATCGCGCACGCGCGCGGCAAGGACGCCCGGCCCGATCGGCGTGGCCGCCACGCTCGGAGCAGCGCAGGCGACGTGCGCCAGGCTCGCGACGATTCCGTACGTCCAACGTCTTTGCAGCGACAACAACCCGGCGACTACGCCGTAACGAAGTCCGGGTCATCTCTGCTTAATGCGCGCCTCACATCGCGTACACGCTACGCCAACACGACGCCCATACGCTGCTCGTAATGACGACCATTTCTCCGGCCGGCTTAATTGAAGCCGGCTCCTCTACGCGCGCCGAAGCAATCGCGCGCGCGCTCGTTCCATTTGGAAGCGGGGCGCTCGCCTTCGCACGTCGCTCGCAGGTTCGCATCGTGGCGTTGGAACGCGCGCAGCGCTATCGAGAAGCCTCGCCCGGCCTGCGGCGTCTCGGCGTCGATGTCGACGCCTGGCCCGTGCCGCCGGCCGGGCTGTTCGTCGTCGAAGAACGCACGGTCTATCTGCGCTCCGCTACGCCGATGACGATCGCCCACGAATTCGCGCACGGGCTCGATTGCGCGCTCGGCGGCGGCGTCTATCGCAGCGGATACGATCGCGCCATCCGTAGCGCGTTCTCCCGCGCTACCGAATTCGTAACGCCGTACGCCGCTACCGGACTCGACGAGTATTTCGCCGAGTGCATGCGCGCTTACGTCGAGGTGAACGACGCCGCCTCACCGTGGCCCAAAGCCACCCGCGCTCGTTTAGCGGCGCTCGATCCTCCGATGCACCGCGCGGTCGCGGACGCCTTCGCGAACGAACTTGCGGCCATCGAGTAGCGGCATCGTCTTCTAAGCGGCCATGGATGCCGCGCGTCGCACTTGCGGTGCCCTACCGCCGGCACTTAGCCGTAACCGAAACGCGAACCGCTGTCCCGGCGGTTTTCCGCTGCGCTTCCGTCGCGCGACGGATTTCGACCACGGTGGCTGCAGAGACGCCATAGGCCTTCGCCGTAGCAGGAAGCGTCGCGACCGCGGCGTCGACCTGATCGATAATGCCCGCCGCACGCTTCCCAGCGATGCCTTGCCGATCAGCGACGGCGAGCAGGTCGGCCCGCGTGATGTCGCGGCCCTTGCCGTTGACCGCAAGGTAATGCTCGGCGCCGGGGCCTGACGAATAAGTAAGATCGTACGCCGGCGATAAGCGCCAACCGTCGCGCTGCGTGAAGAGCAGCGCGTGTTGCTTCGCGTGGTCGTCACGATTGATCGATGCCACGTTGAGGACCATGCGACGGAAGCCTTGCTCGACGGCGCGTTCGTCACGCGTCGCGCCGCGGATCGCGTCGAGCAGGTTCTCGTAATCGATCGAGGGATACCGCCAGTCCGCATCGAGCATTCCAGCGACCGAAAGCATGTGAACGCGCGTTCCATTAGGACCACGGTCGAAACGCTCGGTAGCAAAATACCCGGGACCTCTCGTGGTTGCAATTAACCGCGTACGCGGCATAACGATGCCCGCGGTCCGCGCAACATCCGCGTACGCGGCTTCGAGCGGACCGACGTCTAGAAACCGATCGGCGCTCGATGCGAACTTGACGATCCAAGCGCTGTAACCCGCTCCGGGCGGCACGCCACCCGAGCGTGCACGTCCCGCGTCGTCCATCCACACTTGAACCTTCGGTCGCGCCCCGCCGGACGAGCCACCCAGCATCTCGAGCTCACGCACGACGTCGCCGGCGGTCCCAGCGATGACGTCCTGAACTCCGACGGCCAATGCGTCAAGATCGAGATCGTGCGGGACGTCTTCTTGCTCGATGGTCGGCAGGTAGACGATCGCCCCGCGCCCACCTTCGCCAACGTCGGAGAGGCGATCCAACACGGTGATGTCGGAGAGCGTGCGCCTCATAGCACGGAGACGGCGTTCGAGTAAGAGCTCACCCCACGCGTCAGGCAAGCTATCGGCAAACACGCCATGCAGGCCGCGAAACGCCGCCGGATTGCGTGGCCGAACCAGCCCCGGTCGACCTAGCGGCATTAATGGGCTGAGCGACAAGCCCGAAGCCGCGAATGTCGCATCATATTCGAAGATCGTCGCGTTCCCATCGAGGGCAAGACCACCAATCGGGATGTCGGCGCCCCGCCCGAATCGAAACCACGCTGAAATCGTTTTCCTATGGTTCACGTCGCCTCGCCCTCAGTCGCGGCTGGCGATCCCCGACGAAGTCGCGAATGGAACGGCGCTCTAACGGCGGGAAGAGGCTGGCGAGCGGCTCCGCCGCGTCGAGGGCGACGGCGGCCCGTATGAAGACGTCGATGCTAACGTTTTCGCCGGCCTCGAAGCGCTTGAGGGTAGCGACCGAGATGCCCGCCGATGCAGCTAGGCTCGCCTGGCTAATGTTGAGCCCGAGCCGAAGGTCGCGGGCTCGAACAGCCATGAGCTGACGAACTTTTCGGGGCGACTTGCCAAAAACAGAAGAGTTAACATATGAGCTACTACGATCCATCGCTTTGCTTAGAATACCACATTCGATACACTAGCGTTTCCAATAGCTGACGAACTTCTGGATTGGAAGTTCTGAGAAATGGCGCAGGTGAGGTAACTACTCGGTCACCGGCGTTCGTTGGACAGCAGGAAGGCGTTCGGAACCGATGGCCCACAGCAGCGCGATGAGAACGAAGTTGGCGACGAGCGAGCTGCCACCGTACGAAAAGAACGGCATGGTGACGCCGGTTAGCGGAAAGAGGCCGAGCACGCCACCCGCGATGACGAACACCTGCACGCCGAGCGTTACCGCGAGTCCCGTCGCCAGAAGCTTCGCGTAGAGATCGGGCTGTGATTGCGCGATGCGGAGCGCGCGCACGAGCATTACGAGGAAGGTCGCCAACAGCACGATGCCGCCGAGCGCGCCGAACTCTTCGCTCCACGCGGCGTAAATGTAATCGGTCGCGACGGCCGGGACGTACGCCGGATGACCGAGACCGTAGCCGGTACCGAAGAGGCCGCCGGCGGCGAGCGAGAATAGCCCCTGCAGCGCCTGATACCCGCTCCCCAGCGGATCGGCAAAAGGATGTTGCCACACGGCGACACGCGTGACGACGTAGCTGTAGTGCCGGGCGGCGTACCAGGCGGCGAACGCGAAGATGAGCGCGCCGCCTACGATGAGGTCGATCCGCCGCGTCGCGACGTAGAGCATCGCCACGAACGTGGCCAGCAGTAAGGTCGCCATGCCGATGTCGCGCTCGAAGACGAGAATGGCCATCGACGTCGCCCAGCCAATAAAGAGCGGGCCGAGATATTTTGCGTTCGCGCGCAGCGACCAAGCTTTGGCCGAAGCGATGACGTCGGACGTTTCGGCCAAATATCCGGCCAAGAACAGCACGATGAAAAGCTTGATCGCTTCGACCGGCTCGTATTGAACGCTGCCGATGCGAATCCATAAGCGCGCACCGTTGACTTCTTGTCCGAAAACCGCGAGCAAGCCGAACAGGACGATCGAGGCGAGCACCCACACGTACTTATAGGCAGCGAAGCGCCGGAACGTCTGGAACGGCGGCCCGCAGACGACCGCGAGGCCGAGCGAAATCGCGAGCCACACTTCTTGTTTGTGCGCCAGTTCGCTCGACACGCGCGCGATCGCGGCGAGGCCGAGCGACGACACGAGGACGGCGAGCGCCGGCAAGTAATCGTCGCGCCGCACGTCGAGCGGCGCGCGCATGATCCAGACCACGGCACCGACGGCGAGCACGGCGAGCAGCCACGGCGGCCCGATCGCTTGCGCAGGCGCGAAGGACAACGCAAACGCGCCGATGGCGAGCGCGAGCGCCATCGGGAAGACGCGTTTAGCGGCCGTCGCTACTCGAGAAGTTGGGAAGCGATCCAAACGAGCCGCCGCGCATCGCGTACGAACCGAACGACAGCAGCGCGATGAGCAGCAAGCACAGCGCGATCGCAACGCGAGCTCGAGCGTAAGCCGATGCGGAGAACGTTGCAGGCGTCGCTGCAAGCAATCCGCGACAGATGACGAGCGTCCCGCAGTCGGCCGAACCGCGCGAACGCGTGAGCCCGAGAATCCGCTCGACCGCTTCTTCGCACGTTTCCGTGTCGGCGAGCACGTCCGCAATTTCGGCGTCATCGACGACGCGATGCACGCCGTCCGTGCACAGCACGAGTTCGTCGCCGGACTGCACGGTAACGTGCGCGACGGAAACTTCCAGCTTCGCCTGCGTTCCCAGACTCCGCCACAATAACGCGCGCGCGCGCGCCGGTTCGAACAGTCCACGCGTCGGACTCGTGACGGCGCGTCCGGCGAACATGGCGTCGTCGACGGTTAGAACTTCCAGCGTGCCGGTTCGCGCAAGATAGGCGCGTGCGTCGCCGACGTGACCCACGAAGGCGGCCGAACCGACGAGCAAGACGGCCGTAACCGAGGAACCGCTGCCGACGAAATCTTCGTTACTGCCGCCATCCGCGTATAGACGGGCGTTGGCGTGCTCCAGCGCACCGAGTAATGCCGTGCGAATCGCGGTCGCCGAAGCGTTATGGCCGTACGAGCCGAGCCGATGGCGTCTGCGCAAATACTCGCGAATTGCGGTCAGCGCGCTTTGCGCGGTCGGCGCATTGCGACGGATCTCGCCGAATCCGTCGGCGATCGCGAGCAGCGTCACGCCCGGCGCAATCGCCTCCTCGAGATGCGCGTCGCTCGCGCGGCGGCTGCCGAAGCCGAGTTCCGAACCGAACGCTACTTCCACGGCGCGGTCCCGCAATAAACGATGCGCGAGAGCCCGACGCCGATCTCGTCCCCATCGCGTAACGCCACGCTACCCTCGATCGGTCGCGCGTTCACGAGCGTTCCGTTACGACTATCGAGGTCGCGGACGCTGAGAACGCCGTCGGAAAGATCGATTCGTGCGTGCAAACGACTCACTTGCAGGTCCGGTACGACGAGCGTCGCGGTCGCTGCGCGTCCGATCGTAATCGGCACCGCGGCGCGCACCGTGCGCGTCCCGCCCTCTTCCTCCACGCGCAGCACGACTGCCTGCATGCCAGCCATCGCATCGTCGCGTTCGCGGCGTCGCCGCGGCACGGCCAACGCGGCGAACGCCGCGAGCGCTCCGGTTACGAGAATCGACGCGGTCGCGGCGTCAGCGCGCGCCATCGCGCTCGTCCGCATCGACGACGACTTCGCTGTCGCCGACGCCGAGCACGTCGCCCATGGCGAGCGCTCCGCCGGCCGCCGGCGCGCCGTTGAGCTGCGTGCCGTTCGACGAGCCGAGATCTGCGAAACGATACGCACCACGTTCGCCCGTGACTTCGAGATGACGGCGTGACACGCGCGGATCCGCAACGACGAGATCGCACGCCGGATCGCGTCCGACGACGATGCGTCCCTCGCGAAGCACTAGCGTGGCGGAGAGGCCTTTGCGGACGCGAAGCGCTAACCGGCGCGGCTCGGCGAGCATCTCGACCGCAATCGCGACGGTTCCGGCGGCGACGGCTGGGTCGAGCGCACTTGCCACCTCAGGCGCCCGCTGGGGGCGCCCGGACCGCTCGGCCAAGCCGGCGAGCATCGCCGCCCACTGTCGTTCGAGATACGGCAAGTCGGCAGCGAGTCGCGCATGATCGGCCGGGCCCAGCCGCACGACGAAGCGGCGCCCCGCTCGTGCAACCGGACCGGACGCCGCTTCGAAGCTTGCAACCAGCTTGCGCGCAATTTGCACGGGCTGCAGCGCGCTCGGAAAAGCCAGTGCGAAGGCGCGTTCCACCGCCGTCGCACATGCCGCTTCGATGCGCGCGAGCGAGACGGTCACGACGAGCGTGTAAGCGACGCGATGTAGAATCCGTCGCGACCGTCGATTCCCGGCGGGACGAAGACGTCGCCGTCTTGCGCGAACCGCGCGTATCGCTCCGGAATCGCCGCTCGCGAGAAAGCGGCGTTGCGTGCCAGGAGCTCGTCGATCACCTCGCGGCCTTCGCGTACGTCGACGGAGCAGACGCTGTACACGAGGCGCGCGCCCGGCTTCGTGCGCGCCGCGGCCGCGTCGAGCAGCTGCGCTTGCAATTGCGCCAAGCGCGCGCCGTCGGTCGGCGTCTTGCGCCAGCGCGCTTCGGGATGGCGGCCGATGACGCCCGTGCCGGAGCACGGCGCGTCGAGCAAGACGGCGTCCGCGCGGACGTCGCTTGCCAGAGCGAGCGCGTCACCCGCGACTACGGCCGCGTTCGTAACCCCGGCGCGCGCGAGATGCGGTTCCAGTACCGCAAGCTTCCTCGCGTCGCGCTCGACGAGCACGAGCGCACCTTCGCCGCGCATGCGCGCCGCGATCTGGACGCTTTTATTGCCGCGGCCGCTGCAAAGCTCGAGGACGGTCTCGCCCGGCTGCGGCGCCAGCAGGTCGACCGGCATCGTTGCCGCTTCCGCTTGCACGTCATAAGCGCCGGCCGGATCATCTTCGATGAAGCCCGACGCGACGATCAGCGACTCTTCGACGAACGGCGACGGGTACGCCGGGATGCCGCGCCGTTCGAAGGCAGCCGTCGCGGAGGCGACGTCGCTTCGAAGAACGTTGACGCGCAAGGCGTTCTGCGGAGCCTGATTCACGCCGACGAGCGCTTCGTCGAGCGTCGCGCCGAGCAGACGCCGGTATTGTGCGGCGATCCAGGTTGGCAGCGAATACCGAACCCCCGCGAAGTCGTCCGGGCTCGCGAACGCGGCTGGGTCGAATTCGGGAAAGCCGTCGGCGATCAGCCGGCGGAGCACCGCATTAACGAGCCCCGCCGTGCCTTTATGGCCGTGACGCCAGGCGAGATTGACGGTCTCGGAGACCGCCGCATGCGCCTCTACGCCCGACATGAACCGGAGCTGATACACGCCCAGGCGCAGCACGTCGGAGATGGCCGGATCGAGCTTGTCGCGACTGCCGACGTACGGTAGCAAGTAGCGGTCGAGCAGCCGCCGTTGTTTGATCGAACCGTAGGCCAATTCCGCGGCAAACGCCCGGTCGCGTGCGTCCAGGCCACTGCGATGCGTGCGCACGGTGAAGGCGGCTTGCGCGCCCCGCAGCTCCGGGCCGAAGACGTCGCGCACGACTTGGAATGCGACCTCGCGCGCGGTCGCAGGCGTGCCGGAGCCGCTAACGGCGGTGCGCGCTGCGATCGCATCGCCCGAGGTCACCGCGGCGCGCTTAGCGGGTTTGCGGACTCGGGATCTCACCGCGTCACCAGCCGCCGCTCCACGCCCCACGCATCGAGTTCGCGAGCATAGCGTTCGGGTCGGGAGACGGGATAGCCGTTGCGCAGTTCGCCGGCGTCCATCGGCTTACTGCCGGCAAGGACGACGCGTTCTGCGCCGACCCATCCGTCGACGGCGCGCACGACGATCGTGCCGTTCGCGATAAGCGTGGTTCCCGGAGCGACGTCGACCGGCGGCCCTTCGGCCAGAATGCGGGCGGCGAGAATCTTGACGGGACCACCGCGTAGGTCGAGCGGCACCCGGGCGCCCGGCGCCGGTGAAAGCGAACGTACGAGGTCGACGAGCCCGCGGGCCGGCGTCTCGCTCGCCGTGCTCGGGTCGATAATGAGATCTTCCTTACGCAGCGGACGGGTGGCCGTGCGGGCCGCTTCGGCCTCGTCGCCGAGTTCGCGCTGCCCGAGCCGCACGAGCGAGCCGCGGGCGGCCGCGTCACATGCGCGTCCGAGCAGCGCGGCGCCAAGGTCGGCGAAGCGGTCGTGCAGTTCGCCGTACGTTTCGACGGACCCGATGGCGCTGCGTTCCACCATAACCACATCGCCCGTATCCATACCGGCGTCCATGGCGATGACGCTGACGCCGCTCTCGATCACGCCGTCGCGGAGTTGCGATTGCAGCGGCGTCGCCCCGCGATAGAGCGGCAACAGGCTCGGGTGAACGTTGAGCGCTACGAGCCGCGGCACGTCGAGTACGGCTTGCGGCACGATCCTGCCATACGACGCCACGGCATACAAATCGGGCGCCTCTTCGCGCAAGCGGGGCAACGCGTCGCGCAATCGCTCCGGTTCGATCGTCGCGACGCCTGCCGCCTCAGCGGCGCGCTTGACGGGCGTTGCGACGAGCCGTTTCCCGCGGCCCGCGGGCCGATCCGGCTGGGTGACGACGAGCGTACATGCAACGTGCGCGCGAAACACTTCGAACGCCGGCACCGCGAATGCGCTCGTGCCGAAGAAGACCCCGCGTAGCGCGTTCAGGAGCCGACAGCTTGCGCGTTGCGCTCGAGTGCGGCGCCTTCGGCCTCGGTCTGCGCCAGCGCCGCCTTCTCTTCTTCCGTAACGGCCGGGCGGATGTTCTGCGCCTTGTCGACGTAGAGCACGCCGTCGAGGTGGTCCATCTCGTGCTGCAGGCAGCGTCCGAACAGACCCGTACCCTCGAGTTCGATTTTCTTGCCGTGGCGATCGAGGCCCGCGCACACGACGCGTTCGTGACGTTTGAGGTCACCGATGAGGCCTTTGACCGAGAGGCATCCTTCGATCGAATCGATTTCGCCCTCGACGAGCGTGAATTTCGGGTTGATGACGACCAGCGGTCCGTGCCCCTCTTCGTCCTGCAGATCCACCACGAAAACCCGTTTGCCGACGTTGATCTGCGGCGCTGCGAGGCCGATCCCGGGCGCGTGGTACATCGTCTCGAACATGTCGTCGAGTAACTGCTGAAACAGCGGGTCGCCGATGTCGGCGGGATCGACGCGTTTGGCGACCTTGCGGAGCGTCGGATGTCCGTCCTGAACGATCTCGCGGATGTAAGGCATGGCGACGATTATACTACGGAGACTCCGCTTTCGTCCCGCGCCAAAGCCGTGCCGGATTTTCGGCGATTAAGCGACTGGTGCAGGACGAAAGCAGACGATTCTACAGGATGTACGTGCTGAGGTCGGCGCTATCGACGATGGCGGAGAGCTTTTCACGGACATACGCCGCATCGACGCGCACGCCGCCGCCCTCCTCAGGAGCCGCGTACGAAACGTCCTCGAGCAGCCGTTCGAGGACCGTATGGAGCCGGCGCGCGCCGATGTTTTCCGTCTGCTCGTTCACGCGCATCGCGTAGCTCGCCAATTGCTCAATGCCGTCCTCCGTAAATTCGAGTTCCACGCCCTCGACGGCGAGCAGCGCTTTGTACTGCTGCGTCAGGGCATTCTTAGGCTGGGTTAGGATCGTGCGGAAGTCGTCGACGGAGAGCGAGTCGAGCTCCACGCGGATTGGAAACCGGCCCTGAAGCTCGGGGATTAAATCCGACGGCTTACTCATATGGAAGGCGCCTGCGGCGATGAAGAGCACGTGGTCCGTCGCGATCGAGCCGTGCTTCGTCGTGACGGTGCTGCCCTCGACGATCGGAAGGATGTCGCGTTGCACGCCTTCGCGCGAGACGTCAGCGCCTCGACGGTTCTCGCCGCCCGCGACCTTATCGATCTCGTCGATAAAGATGATGCCGTTCTCCGACGCGCGCCGCAGGGCTTCACGTTTGACGGCGTCGGCGTCGACGAGCTTACTGGCCTCTTCTTCGGCGAAGATGCGCCGCGCTTCGACGACCGTGACCCGCTTGCACACACGCTTCTTCGGTAAGAGGCCACCGAGCATTTCGCCGACGTCTGCCCCGCCGTTCATCGACGGGTCCATGCCGCCGCCCATCATGCCGATCGGCAGCTGTTGCGCTTCCTCCACCTCGACGTCGACCAGGCGCACGTCGTAGAATCCGCGCAGCACGTCGGCCCGCGCGCGTTCGCGCACGTCTTGATGATCCGCCTTAGTGGCCGACGTCGTGGGTGCGGGCGTGGGCTGCGGCGTCGCTTGCGGCATGTTGCCGAAGATCGAACCGAGCGTCTGCGCGAAAGGGTTCGCCGCCGGCGGCGGGCTCGGCGGCCGCGTCTCGGGATGTAGCAAGTCGATGACGCGCTCGATAGCCGCCGCATCGGCCGCCTCGCGCACTTCGGCACGCCGTTCTTCCCGCACGATACGAATCGCCGCCTCGACGAGATCGCGCACCATCGATTCGACGTCGCGCCCGACGTAGCCGACCTCGGTGTACTTCGTCGCCTCGACCTTGACGAACGGCGCGCCCGCAAGCGTTGCGAGCCGCCGTGCGATTTCGGTTTTGCCGACGCCTGTCGGCCCGATCATCAAGATGTTCTTGGGCACGACCTCCTCGCGCATATCGTCGGCCAAGCGCTCGCGCCGGAAACGATTGCGCATCGCGATCGCGACGGCGCGCTTCGCGTTCGCTTGTCCGACGATATAGCGATCGAGTTCGGCGACGATCTGGCGGGGTGTGAGTTCGGCCGCATTCATGGGTCGTCCGACTTCGCGTTCCCGCGCGCGATCACCGTGCGCGCGGCCGTACGCCGGGCGCTACGAGAAGACGCTGACCATCCAATCGACGCCGAACCGATCGGTCAGCATGCCGAAGAGACCGCCCCAGAACGGCGGCGCGAGCGGCTGATCGACGACACCGCCATCGGCGAGCTGTTCGAAGACGCGCTTGGCCTCCGCAGCGTCCGACGTGGCGAGCGAAAGCGCGACGCGGTCGCCCTGGGCCACACCGTGCTTTGGCAGCCGGTCCGCCGCCATGAAGGCCAGACCCGGCGCCTTGAAACTCGCGTGCATCACCTTCGTGCCGTCGGGTCCCGCGTCGGCCGCCATCGGTGATGAGTCGTAACGCATCAGCGACTCGACCTTGCCTCCGAAGACGTCGGCATAGGTGATAAGCGCTTCTTCCGCCTGACCATTAAAGAAAACGTACGGTTCGAGCTGCACCGACCGGTCCTCCCCAAGCAGGCGCGTTCCTCGCGCCATCCCCAATATACAACGCGATGTACTGATACGCCAGCCTCGACCGCGAGTCGCAGACTACTTTTCTTCACAAGCCGTCCCTGAGGCGGCCTAACCTGCGACTCCACCACTTAGCGAAGAGCTATCCGCTGTCCGAGAATTCAGCGCCACCTCTCAGTGATTACTGGTAAACGATGATACAGCAAGCTGACAGGTTATTGCTCGATCAGATACGGCAGGCGATTAGCGCCTACCGATTAGACAACACCGATATTGGGCCCTTAGCCGATAAATTACTGACACTACGAGATGGCCTAACGTTTGAGGATCGAGTGTGGTTTTACCAGTTGACGCAACATATTGCGACGCTCGATTCGGCGTCGACATTCGTTCCGGAGGGTGCTCCGCAAGAGCGCCAGTTGTACGCGGCAATCACAGCAGCAACGGATGGTCTCCTTGCGCTAGTTGAACAAAAGGCTAGTACCTAAGCAGCTGTGTCACGTCCAGACGGTACTACGGTGCTTGGCCATGGTTGAGCAATCGCCTCGATTAGCGTGGGCAACACAGCTATTTGGCTGCGATGAGAAGATCTGGTCGCAACATTGCGGCGCGTTTCGCGCTCGTGATTGCTGGGTTCGACCGTAACGTTGCCGGGAAGGAGGTGGTCGCACTCGTCGATGGGGCGGGCCCTAACGGAGATGTTGTGCGCCTACAACGAGCCGGCAGATAACCAACCCGAAGGGCTTGAGGTATACTGGGACTCCATGCCGTCGCACGCATAGGCGGCAATCTGTTCTTCATTATGAAAGATGGTCCAGTCGGAGCTCAGGGGAATCTTGCCAGCACCAAAAGCGGCGAACCTAGTATCCGGGTTTGGCGGATAGCTGCAATCACAGCCAGACGCTGACCTGCGAAGCATGGACGGTACCATTAAACTTAATTTCCAGACGCGTGCGCGCAAAGCACCGCCGAACATCGGCTGCGCGCGGGCGAGCGAAACTATAGGGAATTCCATAACACTGCCGCTCCCTACTTGTATCTCTCGTCAACTCGAATTGAGCCCATGACGCTTTCTGATTTCGGGCATCCCCTCGTATGGTGGCGATTGATAATCTTGACAACCTTCCTGACCATCGTGGTTCTAGTTGGCGTCTACCTCCGCCAGACCTCGGTTGCGCAGTATGAAGTCGAACAACTCGTGCGCGAAAATCCACCTGGCACGCCGTTTCAACAGGTCCGATCATACGTGCTACGCCGCGGGTACGAGCACGAGTACGCAGACGGCGGGAAAACTTTTGGTTATCGGGTGTGGATTTATGGCTCGCGCCTTCCGACCTTAATAGTCGTCGACGTATATTTTGTAAAATTCGAATTCGATCAACAACAACGCGTTGCGAGCTCAGCCTCTCACCGCTTTGCAGAAGGATTCTAGGCCGAGGCTCACACCGTACGATCGCGGTAGGCGCTACTCGGGCCGCCACAGCCCCAAGCAGCCGGTTTCGATCACCCGGCTTCATCTGGGGCGATCGACATAAGCTTTATTACCCAGCGAGAACGTTGCAAAAGAGTCGGAGCTTGCAGGGCGCTTGCCGTCCATGCTCAGCGCGATGCCCTGTTTCTCGCGAATCAGGTCTACGAAATCGCGGTCGGTCAACGGCAAGCCCTGGTGGGTGTTAAAGACCTCCGGCACGCGGTAGCTCCCGACGGCCTCATCGACGGTTTCCGCGCAGAAATCCGTCGTTAGCGTGTTCGAGAGTGGCCAAGCCAGAACGCGTCGCGTCGACCAATCAAGGACGGCGAAGAGGTTAAGGAATTCGGCGAGGCGGCTAAGGGAATCGGATACATGGGGAAAGGTGGCATTCGAGTAGACAGGAACACCACGGACAAGGTCTCTGGAGGAGTCATGACCGAGGTTAAAAACATATGGTATTAGCATTTAAGCGGACAGCTAAGAGCATACCGTCAAATCACGGTATTGTCGGGTCCGCTAAACGGCTAATCGACGAGGGAGTGATTGTTCACGACCCGAGCCTTCCGGCTGGGGGCAAAAGTTAATGCCCAACAATGGTTTGATCGTGGAAAAGCAGGCGTCAAACGCGGCCAGTACGGCGCGCACACAAAAAGAAAAAGCGGGATGCATATCATCGGCGTCTCGATGCGTAATCAACGCCTCAAAATCGCCGAGCTACCGCTTCTAGCGGAACTTCGCGGCGCGGTTATCGCTGTTGACTCGGTGTGGAATTTGTCAATGGCGCGACCCCGAACGACGCCGTACCAGTATTGCTTGCCCATCTTGATCATGACTATCCTTATCGAATTAAGGAGGGCATCGCCCGGAGTCTGACGTCAAAGCGCCTCCCGCCCAACATTTTACAATGCCTTATTAAGGAGTTTCAGGACATCGACTTGGAAACCGCAAAAGAACGCGCCGACGACGATGATCTGCCGGATAAATCTTTCTTTAGCCTGGAAAGTTATAAGTTTGCGCTTGGAATCGCAATCGGCTACGGCTCAAGAGAGGAGGATTACGAAACTCTCGTTGCCCTTGTAAGGGATAGATCCCATGGTGCAGCCCGTTATCAACCAATCCATTCATTAGCAAGAAAACATCGTGATCGCGCAGCAGATGTTCTTCTGCAGCTGTTGCCGCAAGATGATGTCCTCTACCCAGTTCTCGACGGGCTCGCTTACCTTCGCGATGGCCGCGCGAGAGCCGTTGCGGAAAAGTTGGCTAAGGCACCTCGCAGTTCGGACCTTATGGTTCAAGACTTACGGACGGTAGCTAAGAAGTACCTTAAGCGGATCGGCGTAGAGTCATAGGAGTAACATGGAAGATCGGACCACAGAATACCGATGCGTTTTAAGCTGGACCCGTTTTGGTGGACACGACTTTAAGCCTGGCGAAGTTCCAGGCGCGGGAGCCCCGTCCGAACCCGAGCGAGGGTCCCGAAGGTTCGGGCGATTAGCGGGTTACAGCGACCTCGCTAACTCGTCGTACAAATACGTCATCGTCTCGATGCCGCGGTAGAACTGCTCGAGGTCGAACTTCTCGTTCGGCGCGTGAATTGCGTCGTCGGGAAGGCCGACCCCGATCAGCACTTGCGGGAGGCCGAGGATGCGGTCGAAACTCGAGACGGGACCGATCGTGCCGCCCGTGCCGATGAAGACCGGCGGCTTTCCGAAGCCATGTTCCATCGCACGCGCGGCAGCTACGACGCCAGGATGATCGCGGGACGTAACGACTGCGCGTGTGTTGCCGTCGTCGGCAATCTCGACGCGCACGCCGTGCATGGCAACGCGCTCGAGGTGCTCGCGCACGAGCCGTTTGACGTGCGCCGGTTCTTGCGCGCCAACGAGGCGCGCCGACAACTTTGCGTGAGCGAAGCTCGGCACGATCGTCTTGCCGCCGGGACCTTGGTAGCCGCCGTAGATGCCGTTGCACTCCAGCGTCGGCCGAAACCAGGAACGCTCGAGCGGCAGGCGGCCGCGCTCGCCGCCGGCGAGCGCATCGACGCCGAGCCCTCGCGCCTCGCGGGCTTCGTCGTACGGCAACGCGGCGACCTCGGCGCGTTCGTCGGCCGATAACTCGCTGACGCCGTCGTAGAACCCCGGTACGGCGATGCGGCCCTGCTCATCCCGCAAGCTTGCGAGCATACGCGCCAGCGCCTCGATCGGATTGACCAAGAGACCGCCGAAATACCCGGAGTGCAAATCTCTGGCCGGCCCATGCACGCGAACGTCCCAATGCACGAGCCCGCGCAGCGACACGGTAAGCGACGGGACGTCCTCCGCAAATACCGCGGTATCGGACACGACGACCAGATCACACGCGAGACGTTCGCGTTCCCGTTCGAGGAACGACTCGAAGTTTGGCGACCCAATTTCCTCTTCGCCTTCAACCAAGACTTTGACGTTGAGCGGTAGCGAGCCGCGCGTGCGTATGTGCGCTTCGAGCGCGGCAAGATGCATCAGCACTTGACCTTTGTCGTCCACCGCCCCGCGCCCGAAGATCTTGCCGTCACGAAGGGTGCCCTCGAACGGCGGCGACTGCCAGAGCGCGAGCGGATCTTCCGGTTGCACGTCGTGATGTCCGTAGATGAGGACAGTCGGCGCATTTTCCGCGTGAAGCCATGAACCGAACGCGACCGGCAAGCCGTCGGTTTCCAAGACGGTCGCTTCGGTCAAGCCGGCCGCGCGCATCCGTGCGACGACCGCTTCGGCCGAACGGCGGACGTCCGCATGCCGCGCCGGGTCCGCCGACACCGACGGGCACGCAATCCAGGTCTTCAATTCTTCCAGGTACCGTTCGCGATTTGCGCGCGCGTAGTCGGCCGGCGTGGCAGTATGCAACATAGGAGCCCGTTAGGCGCCGGGCGTCAAACGCTCCTCGTCCGGGCGCGTAGGGCCCGCGCACGTATCGCGTAGACCAGGAGCGCAAGCGCGAGCGATCCAGCGCCGAGTAGCGACGAGCGCGGATCGGTGACGAGCGTCTGGACGACCAGCCACAGCCCGACGGCGACGAACGCGACCGGCACGACCGGATATCCGAATACGCGATACGGCCGTACGGCATCGGGTTCGCGGCGCCGTGAGACGAAAACGGCCGCGATGATGAACACCGCGACGAGCCAACTGGTGAACGTGTAGACGTCGCTGAGAAGATCGAACGTGCCCGCAAGCAGCATCGCCATCGCGACCGCCGTCTGACCGAGCATGGCGTTGACCGGGACGTGCGTACGTCGCGAGACGCGCGCGAAGAAACGCGGCATCAGACCGTCGTGAGCGCCTGCGTACACGACTCGGGCCCAGGTGAGGATGGTGACGTGAAGCGTCGATAGCACGGAAAGGAACAGTAAGGCGGCGCCTACCCGGCTCGCCGCGGGCCCGAAGACGCGTTCGATTGCGGCGACGCCGACCGACGTGCCGGCCGGAAGGCTCGCAACCGTGTGGGGCGAGAGCACGACAAAATACGACGCGTTCGCGACGACGTACGCGACGATGATCGCGACCATGCTGCCGCCGAGCGCCAGAGGAATCGTCCGGCCCGGGCGGCGGATCTCGCCCGCGATCATGGGCAGGCTCGCCCAACCGAGATAGGCGTAGAGCGCGCCGATGAGCGCCGCCGCGAAACCGCCCGCACCGCCGCGCAGCGCCGCGGGGATACCTTCGCACGACGCGTTTCCGGCGCTCGCGGCCAGCCCGTCGAAATGCGGCTTTGCGGCGAATAACGCGACGAGCGGTATAGCGACGAGCATCGCAATCTTCAGCGCGCCGAACGCCGTGGAGATGCGGCCATTCACGAGCGCCGATCCGGCGTTAACGAAAGCGAGTGCGAGCGTGAGCGCGATTGCGAACGTCTGCTCGCCGCCGGCGTGGAGCGGCGTGCCGGGAACGCGCAGCGCGAGCCCGTCGATAGCGCTTGGAGCGACGGCATGCGCGAAGATGGCCGATCCAGCCGCGAGCGCCGCAATCGAGGCGGGCGCGCCCACCAGCAACGCGAGCCAGGCGTATGGAAACGCCGCGACATCGCCGTACGCTCGGCGCAAGAAGGCATACGGACCGCCGGACTCCGGCCGCATCGCGCCCAGTTCGGCCAGCGTCAGCGCTCCCGCTAGCGACAGCAGGCCGGCGACGATCCAGGCCGCGAGCACCAGCCCCGGCGTACCGACGTTGCACGTCATGGCGCGCGCCTTGAGAAAGACACCCTGACCGACGACGTTGCTGACCGTCACGCCGATCGCGCCAACGAGGCCGATCGACCGCAGCAGCCGCGGTTCGCCGTCCCGCTCGATCGCCGGGAGCCTGCTAGACGACTTCGACGATCAGGTCGTCGTTCGTGTAGATGTCGATACGGCCGGCGACTTCGAGCGCGGCGCGCGCGATCGTCGGCGCGTCGAGCGTGCTATGGCGCAATAACGCCATTGCCGCGGCCTGCGCATACGGGCCGCCGCTGCCGATGGCGGCGATGCCTTCGTCGGGTTCGATAACGTCGCCATTGCCGCTAATGACGAAGAGGTGCTCCGCGGTGCCGACCACGAGCAGCGCTTCCAGCCGGCGCAGGGCCCGGTCTTGACGCCAGTCTTTGGCGAGCTCCACGGCCGATCGCACGATGTTGTTCTTATATTCGGCGAGCTTACTCTCGAATTTTTCGAGGAGCGTAATGCCGTCCGCCGCACCTCCGGCGAAACCGGCAAGCACGGCGCCGTTAGCGATGCGGCGTACCTTGTGCGCGCCGTGCTTCATGATCGTCTTATCGAACGTCACCTGTCCGTCGCCCGCAATCGCGAGCTTGCCGTCGCGCCGTACGGCGAGAATGGTCGTCGACCTGATCCGCATCTAGGCAGCCGTCGAAACGAAGCGCAGTGGCAGCGTGGTCGGGCCGTTAATGCCCAGACCCGTTTGCCAAGTGGCGGCGCCGTCGCGCTCGATCGCGGAGAAGCGTCGCGAGAGGACGCCGAGCGCTTCTTCCATTTCGGCCCGCGCGAGCCACATGCCCAAGCACCGGTGGATACCGCCGCTGAACGTCAGGTGCGTCGCCGGACGCTCGGGCGCGATGTCGAAAGGCGCGCCGCCGAAGACCTCGTCGTCGACGTTTGCCGACGCGAGGAACACTTGAAAGACGCTGCCTTTCTTGAAGGTTACGCCGTGGTATGCGACGTCTTCGGCGGCCACGCGGGGCGCGACCGATACCGTTGGATGCACGCGCATCATCTCATCGACGGCGCGCGACGCAAGCTCGGGTCGCTCGCACAGCAGCGACCATTGCGCGGGATGCTTGGCGAACGCGATCGCGCCGAGCGCGAGCTGATTGCGGGTCGTATCGTTGCCGGCGAACACGAGGCCGACGATCATGCTGCGCAACTCGTCTTCGCTAAGCCGGTCGCCCTCGGCTTCGGCCGAAATCAAGGCCGACACGAGGTCGTCACCGGGACGTTCGCGCCGCTCGGCGATCGTCTCGTCGACGCACGCGTAGAGTCCGAGCAGCGCCGTTTCGGCGCGCGCACGTGTGGCCGGCTCGCCGATGTGATTACTGAAGATCAGACCGAGATCGGAAGCCCAGCCGTAGAACGACGGCCGCCGTTCGTGCGGAATGTCGAGCATCTCGCAGATGCCTTCGAGGGGATACGGCTCGGCAAAAGCAGCCATGAACTCGCAGTGCCCGTCGGAGGCGAAGCCATCGGCGAGCCGCTCGGCCGTCGCACGGAAGTAAGGCCGGAGCCGCTCGACCATCGGCGGCGTGAATGCCTTGGCGACCAGCCGCCGCAGGCGCGTGTGTTCGGCACCGTCGAGGTTGAGCATCGTGCTCTTCCACCAGGCGACGAGTGGCCCGTCGAGGACGCCGCGCATCGCAAGAATGACGGTCACGCCCTGATGCAAACGCGCGTCGCGCAGCATCGACGCACAATCGCCGTAGCGCATGACCGCAAACCCGAGCGGCGTGCGCGCATACCAGCTCGCCGCCCGCACTTGTCGAAACGCGTCCGAATCGACCGAGAAATCCGGCGCGAGAATGTCGATGAACGGGACGTCGGCGACCTGCACGAGGCGGTCCTTACGCGGGCGCCGCCGAGGTACCCCCGTCGAGCCGCTTATGGAAGAACAGCTCCGGGTTGCCCGGCGCGTTGACGTTGTCGACCGAACCGCTGGGCGCATAGCCGCGCGAGGCGAGCAGCGCGCGCATCGGCGCATTGATCTGCTCCGTAGAAACGAACAGCTCGCCGTACGCGGCGGCCGCCTCCTCGACTCGCGCGATGAGCGCCGCACCGAGGCCCAGGCGGCGATGCTGCCGCCCGACCGCCAATAACCGCACGAACGGCCGATTGAAGAACGCAAGATCCCAGGTAACGTATGCGACCGCGCGCCGGCTAGAACGCGCGACGTAGCACCGTCCCGCCGCCACACTCTCGCGCACCACCGCAGCTTGATATGCCTCCGACGTCAACGGTACGTCGAGCGCAATCAACGCCTCGACGTCGCCCGCAAAGGCAACGTCGATGCAAGTCCGTCCGTCCGTAGGCGCGGGTTGCCGCCAGGCAGCGACCGCGGCAATCAGTTGGTCGCGATCGCGCGCGAAAAACGCAACGCGATGTCCGTTCCCACCCGAAGGATGAGGAAACTGTCTTAGGACGCGCGTTTCATCGATGAGACCCTCTCGCACGAGATAGGTAATGCCGGACTCGGCGGAGAGGCCAAACGGCACGATCAATGCGCGGGGGGCCCGTAGCAGTCTCGGCAAGAGTAAAGCCGCGAGCATTTCTCGGAAAAGCGGTCGGCCGGCGAGGTCACGTGAGCCTGAGAAATTTCTTAATTCCAGACTCTCAAAGACCGGAAAGACGAGTGCCGATGTTGCGGCCGCATCTGCTCTTCCCTCGCTAAAAAGCTGCTCGGACCGTTCGATATCGAGACTCGCCGGTAATCCGATGTCGTCAAGCATGCGACATAGATTTCGTCTCATGCTGCCCGCAAAGACGACGTGGGTCCGAAGGCGCTCGGAATACGCCACCTCGTTCGAACGTACAGATTCCGGGCTTGATAAGAAAATGCGCGCCGCCGCCTCGAGCTGCGCGAAACCCGGTGTTAGTCCGACGAAGATGATGCGGCTTTGAGGATGGGGCCATGCGCCGATAGGGCCATAGTATACGCGGTACGGACCGTCACGCGCGAGCAAATATTCGTCCTTAAGTAGCTCGGAACGCGCGAATGATCGCGGCGCGTATGAAGCTCTCAGGGCGGCTAGTCGTGACTCTTCAAACGTATCTAAGAAAGCCACCTCTTCTTAGACTAGCGCGCTTTCGACACGAGAGCCGGCAACTTCAATTGCGCTGCGAAGACCGCGCTCGGTAGAGTACGTGCTTGCGAAGCGGATGTCCGACCGCCAGACGCGGGTGCTCGAAGTCGTCTTCGGAGCCGTGCGTCATTCCGAGCCGCTCCATAACACGCCGCGATCGCACGTTGTTCTCGGCGGTGTAGGCTACGACTTCATTCCGTCCGAGCGTGTCGAATGCGAAGCGAAGCGCGACCATAGCGCCTTCGGTCGCATAGCCGTGACCCCAGGCATCGTAGGTAAGCCGCCATCCGATCTCCAGCGCCGGCGTGAACGGCGCCTCAAACGGCACGTCTTGCAGAGCGATGACGCCGGCGAACGATGGGCCGTGTCGCACATCCATGATCCACCAGCCATAGCCGTCGCGTTCCAACGCAGCGCGCATCTTAGCTGCGCTGGCCTCGGCATGTACGCGGTCGTAAGTGGACGGGAAAAACGCCATCACCCGTTCGTCGCCATTCATTGCCACCCAGCCTTCGACGTCGTCATTCCGCCATTCGCGCAACAGCAGTCGTCGCGTTTCGAGCCGCAGTGCGCTGCGAGACATGGTGTTATGGCACGATGGCGCGGGTGAAGTACGTTAGTTCGAGAGCCGTCGTTAGCGAGCGCTCCTCGATGTTGGCGCCGGCACCGTGGCCCCCTTCGATCACTTCGTAATAGAGATACGGCTTGCCGAGCGATGCGAGTTTAGCGGCAAACTTTCTGGCGTGCTGGGGGCCGACCCGGTCGTCCTTCGTCGTCGTCCAGATGAACGGCTCCGGGTAACGCACGCCGGCACGGAGATTGTTGTACGGCGAGATCGAGGCGAGGAATGCGCGCTGCTCGGGATTCGAGACGCTGCCGTACTCGCCGACCCACGATGCACCGGCTTGAATCTTTTCGTACCGCAGCATGTCGAGCAGCGGCACCTGGATATCCACGGCGTACCACAATTCGGGATGCTGTGTGAACTCGACGCCCATGAGCAGACCGCCTTTGGAGCCGCCCTGAATGCCGAGCCGGCGCGGTGTCGTGATGTTTCTCGCGATCAGGTCCCGCGCAACTGCGGCAAAGTCGTCGTAGATACGTTGGCGATGCGTCGTCAGCCCCGCCTCGTGCCAAGCCGGGCCGAATTCGCCTCCGTCGCGAATATTTGCGACCACGTACGTTCCGCCGCGCTCGAGCCAGAGCTTCCCGAGCGTTCCATTGTAGCGCGGCGTGATCGAGGCGGCGAAACCGCCATAGGCGTAGAGGATCGTCGGATTGCTTCCGTCGAGCTTGATGTTCTTGCGGTGCACGATGAAGTACGGTACGCGTGTCCCGTCTTTCGACGTCGCTTCGTGTTGCTCGACGACGTCGCCCGATGCATCGAACTTCGGCGAGAGTTCTTTCACCGTCGCAAGGGTAGCGGCGTTCGTATCGACGATTTGCAGTCGCGTCGGCGTCAAGAAGCTGGTCACGCTCAAAAACGCCTCAGAGCCGTGCACGTTCGAAGCGTCCAGGGTGACGGAAGAATCATCGGCGACGTCGAGCGGTTTCATCGTCCACGTTCCGTTTGCGTCCGGCGTCGCGACGAATGCGCGACCCTTCACGTTCTCGTACGCCGTGATGACGACGCGATCGCGGATTACGCCGACATCCTCGAGCGTTCCACGAGCATCCGGCGCGTAGACCATGGACGGGCGAAGGTGCTGCGGATCGGCGAGCGATGCCGCCAGGTCGAGCGAAACGAGCGATCCCTGCATCATAAGGCCCGAGTCGCTCTGCCAGTCTTCGTTGAGTTTGACGAGCAACCGGCCCGCGGCAAGCCCAACAATATTTGCCTTGAGCGGCACCTCGAGCTTCGGCGTCGCGCTTGCGATGACGAAGTGCTTCTCGGTCTGAAAGAACGAGACGGCGCGATCGACGAAAACCGCGCGGTGACCCTGCCCGTCGTAATACGCGGCGGTCTCCACACTCACGTCTGCGGGCGTTCCGCGAAACACTTCCACGGCGTCGGCTAACGGCTGACCCCGGCGCACGCGTTTGGCAACGTACGGATAGCTCGAGGCGGTAAGTTCGCCCGGCGTCCATTCGCGCGCGACGAGCAAGGTGTCATCGTCGATCCATGCGGTGTTCTGCTTCGAACGCGGCAGCTCGAAGCCGCCGGCCACGAAGCGTCCGCTGGCGACGTCGAACTCGCGCTGCGTCGAAGCATCTTCTCCACCCTCTGAAAGCGCGATCATGCAACGCTTGCCGCTCGGCGAGTCGCAGTCGGCGCCTTCCCAGATCCAATTCTTGCCTTCGGCGTTTGCAAGCGCATCGAGGTCGAGCACGGTCGTCCATGCCGGCTGCGCCTTAGCGTAGTCGGTAACGCTCGTCGAACGCCAAATGCCCCGGACGTGCGTGGCGTCTTGCCAGAAATTGAAGATACGCCCGTCGACGAACGCCGGCTCCGGGATGCGGTCGTTTGCCTGATTGATGTCGAGCGCTGCCGCATGAAACTGCCCGTAATGTGGATCGCGCGTCAGGACGGCGAGCGACTTTGAATTCTCCGCCTTCACCCAACTGAGCGCGCGCGTCCCGTTCACGTCTTCAAGCCAGAGGAACGGGTCCGCCGTACGTGCGGCCGCAGCGGCACGGTGAGCACCCGCAGCCGTTCCGGCTGCGACGTGCGCTCTGCCGACCGTGCCAGCTAGGCACGGCGTCGAGAAGGCAATAGCTGCGAGTGTCACAATCACGCTTCGAATCGACAAGCGGAACCTCACTTCGAGAGAATGCGCGGCGTCACGTTACGTCAGGCCCCGGATTGAGTAGCGGCGTCTGCACCACAGCGTCTTGCCCTCGACGCATAATCCGTTGCGGCGTCCCGGCCAAAGCCCGATCGACAATTTCGCTTAGCCGAGCTTTGGCGTCCTGAAGCTGCCATCGTTCTTGTTCCATATTAACCCCATTAAACCAGACGAACTAGGCTAGTAGCGCGTGGCATTCCTTCGGGCGATATGATAACGCCGCGCATCGACGCGGAGGGCAAGGCGTTAGGCCGAGAACGCCGCCGCCGTAGCACGAGCCCGCCAGACCTCAATGTGACCCAAAGCGCGGGCGGCGAGGGCGGCGCGGCGGGCACGTTTATCACGAATCGGTGCGCCCGGAAGTGGTGAGAAGTGGGCCCAACTGACGTTCGATGGCTGAAAGTCGTCGGTCTGACCGTTTTGCAAATGCGCGATGACGGCGCCGAGCGCGGTATCGGCCGGCACTCGGAGTGGGAGCTCGTGCTGCAGCGTCCGTGCCGCGGCACGTGCTGCGATAAGTCCGCAGGCGGCGGCTTCGACGTATCCCTCGGCGCCCGTAATCTGACCCGCAAACCAAAAGCGCCCGACGCCGCGCAAGCGCAGGTCAGGCAGCAGATAACGTGGTGCATCGATGAACGAGTTGCGATGCATGACGCCCAAGCGCAGCCATTCCGCATTAGCCAGACCGGGTAATTTCCCGAAGGCTTCTTTCTGCGCGGGCCAGGTCAGGCGCGTTTGGAAGCCGACCAAATTGTAAGCGGTGCCTTCCAGATTCTCCTTACGCAACTGCACGACGGCATACGGGGCGCGGCCTGTCCGGGGATCGCGCAGGCCAACCGGCTTGAGTGGGCCGTAACGTAGCGCGTCCTCGCCGCGCGCGGCGAGTTCTTCGATTGGGAGGCAGCCTTCGAAATACGGCACCTTGCCGGCGGCGGCGTCGGCTTCGAATTCCTTCGGTTCGTGTTTCGGCAGCGTGCGCAGGTCTTCGACGAATGCGGTGTAGGCGTCGCGGTCGAGCGGCACGTTGAGATAGTCCGCGCCGTCGCCTTTATCGTATCGCGACTTCTCGTAGAGCTGCGCCAAATCGAGGGATTCGGTCGCCACGATCGGCGCGGCGGCGTCGTAGTAGTGTAAACGCGGGCGCGCGCTCGCCGACGCGAGCGGCACGTTGCGCAAAAGCTCGTCGATGGCGTCCGCTAACGGCTGCGATGGCAGCGGCCCGCAGGCCACAATGGTCGGGACCTCATGCTCGAGCGCCACGACGGGCTCCCGGCGGATGGCGATGCGGGGATGCGCCGCGAGCCGCCCTTCGACGACGGCGGAGAAGCGGTCGCGATCGACTGCGAGCGCACCGCCCGCGGGCACCGCCGCCTCGCGTGCGCTCGTAACGATGAGCGAATCGAGCCGCGCCAGTTCTTCTTTGAGTAAACCGACGGCGTTCTCGAGCGCCGCCCCGCGTAGCGAATTACTGCATACCAGTTCGGCTAAACGATCGGTCTTATGCGCCGGACCCCGCTCCACGGGACGCATCTCGTACAGTTCCACGTCGAGGCCGGCGCACGCGGCCTGCCAGGCCGCCTCGCAGCCCGCAAGCCCCGCCCCGACGACGCGCAGCGTTTCTCTCACGGGCGGGCTAGGCTCCGACGGGCTCCGCAACGTCGGTCTCGCGCTCGTGCGCCGCGACGATCGCGCTCGTGTCGTGCTCCTTGTCGCGGCTGCACTCGAAGCTCACGATGCCGCGCTTCGATTTGGCCACCACGTAGGCCCCGCAGACCGGGCACGGTTCGCGGGCCACCCGGTCCCACGAAACGAAATCGCAAGCTGGGTAATTAGCGCAGCCGTAAAACGTGCGGCCGCGCCGCGACTTGCGCTCCACGATCATACCGCCGTCCTTGGGGCAGATCGCGCCCGTGTCTTTGAGAATCGGCTTGGTCGTCTTGCACTCGGGATAGCCCGTGCACGAAATGAACCGTCCGAAGCGCCCCGTCTTGATGACCATGGGACGCCCGCAATTCGCGCAGATCTCGTCGGTCGGCTCGTCGCGAACTTCCACCTTGGGCAGCTTGCGCTCGGCTTCTTCGAGATCGTGTTCGAAGGGAACGTAGAACTGGCGCAAGACCGCAACCCAGTCGAGCTTGTTGTCTTCGACTTGGTCGAGTTCGCTCTCCATCTTCGCGGTGTATGCGAGGTCCATGATGTCGCGAAAATGCTCGGCCAACAGATCGTTGACCGCCATACCGATTTCGGTCGGTCGGAAACGCCGGTCGACCTGTTCGACATACTGTCGCGCTTGGATCGTCTCGACGATCGAACTATACGTCGAAGGCCGGCCGATGCCGTTCTCTTCGAGCGCCTTCACGAGCGTTGCTTCCGTGAAGCGCGGCGGCGGTTCGGTAAAGTGCTGCTTGGGTTCGACGCCGCGGTTGTCGAGCGCATCGGCAGCAGCAAGCGCCGGCAGCAAGACACGCGGCGCCTTCGCGCCCTTGGCGCCCGCGTCCGGAGCGACGTCGTCTTTGCCCTCTTCGTAGACGGCCGTGTAGCCCGCGAACTTCAGCACGCTTCCGCTGGCGCGGAACAGGTAGCGAACGTCGCGCTGCGGCTTTGCCTCGATGTCGACCGACGTCTGGTCGTAGATGGCCGCCGCCATTTGTGATGCGACGAAGCGCTCCCAGATCAGCTGATACAGCCGCAGCTCGTCGCGCTTCAGCACGCCTGAAAGTGACTCGGGCGTCCGCTCGACTGAGGTCGGCCGGATCGCTTCGTGCGCGTCCTGCGCGCCTTCGCGCATCTTAAACTGCTTGTCGCCGCCATGGAACTCGCGTCCGTACGTCGCCTCGACGAACGCCTTGGCCGCGTCACGCGCGGAATCGGCAATGCGGATCGAGTCCGTTCGCATATAGGTTATGAGCCCTTGCGTGCCCTCGCTGCCGAGGTCGATGCCTTCGTACAGCGATTGGGCAGTCTGCATCGTCTTACGCACGCGGAACTTCAACTTACGCGACGCTTCTTGTTGTAAGGTCGACGTCGTGAACGGGGCGGCGGCATTACGCCGGACTTCTCGCTGCTTGACCGCCGACACGGAAAACAGCGCGTGCTCGAGGTCTGCGACTATTCGATCGGCCTGCCCGCCGCTCGTGATGTCGGCCTTTTCACCGTCGATCGCAAAGAGCTCGGCCGTAAATGCCTGCGGATCGTTCTCTTTGGCGAGGAGCGCCGCGACGGTCCAATACTCCCGTGGAACGAACGCACCGATCTCGCGCTCGCGGTCGACGATGAGCTTGACGGCGACCGACTGCACGCGGCCGGCGGAAAGCCCGCCACGAACTTTGGCCCAGAGTAGCGGCGAAATTTTATAGCCGACGAGCCGGTCGAGGATGCGCCGCGCTTGTTGGGCGTTCACGCGGTCCATATCGATCGCGTGAGCCGAATCGATCGCCCGAAGCGCCGCTTCCTTCGTTATCTCGTGCAACTCGATGCGCTTGGGACTTTCCAGCTTCAACAATTCCGCAAGGTGCCAAGCGATCGCCTCGCCTTCGCGATCGGGGTCCGTTGCGAGGAATACGTCGCTCGCCGCTTTCACCGCGGTCTTGAGCTCTTTGATGACGTCGCCCTTACCTTTTATGGTGAGGTACCGAGGCGCGAAATCGTGCTCGAGATCGACCCCGAGCGTGCTCTTGGGCAAATCGCGAACGTGCCCGACCGACGCCTTCACGGCGAAGCGGGGAGGCAAGAATTTCTTAATCGTACGCGCCTTCGTCGGCGACTCGACGATGATCAGCGGCTTCTTCATTAGGGGCTCCGTCTCGACTGCGCGTCGGTCTGCTCTCGTCTTCGGCGAAAACGCCCTCAGTATAGCGCCGTCGTCAAGCAACTCCGGTACGAGCCCACGTTTTCGTGCGCGCGCGTACGCGTTTAGCGAAAGTAAATCTTGCATAAATTGCTGACGAGGTATAAGATGCAACCAAACGCGCCGGCGTCGCGACGCCGGCGTTCCCACGCATCGCATCGTCCCACGCGGACGAGGAGGACGATTTGGACGACCAAGACATGACGGATCTCGGCACGTCGGAAGACGAAGCCGACACCGAAGCCGCCACGCCGCGCCGCAAGTCGAGCCGTAAGAAGAGCAGCGGACGCAAGAAGACCACGGCGGCGAAAACGTCCGGCCGCAAGAAGGCGACGGCAAAGAAGACGACAGCGAAGAAGTCGTCCGCGAAGAAAACCCCGGGACGCAAGAAATCGACCACCGCCAAGAAGACGACAGCGAAGAAGTCGTCCGCCAAGAAAACCCCGGGACGCAAGAAGTCGACCACCGCCAAGAAGACCGGAGCCGCAAAGCGGACGCCCGGGCGCAAGAAGGCAACCGCTAAGAAGGGCGCCGCAAAGCGCAAGGGCGGACGCAAGAAGAGCGCATAGCGACTCGGCTATGCAAAGGGCGATCGCCGTTACGGCGGTCGCCCTTTCGTCTTACCCGAGCGGTTACAGCGCCGCCGGCGCCGTCGTGAGTTCCGGCGCATTGCCGCCGTGTTCTTCGACGTAATGGCACGCGACGGCGTGCGAGGCTTCGTACGTCGTCAGCGGCGGAATCTCGACGCGGCAACGATCGAATGCGATCGGGCAGCGCGTATGGAAACGGCAGCCCGCGGGCGGGTCGACGGGTGACGGGATGTCGCCCGTGAGTACGACGCGTTTGCGGCGTCGCTCGACGCTCGGGTCGGGAACCGGGATAGCCGACAAGAGCGCTTGCGTATACGGGTGCAGCGGACGCTCGTAGAGGCGGTCACGGTCCGCGATCTCCACGATCTTCCCTACGTACATTACCGCGACCCGGCTCGAGATGTGGCGCACGACGGACAGGTCGTGCGCGATGAACAAGTACGTCAGCCCTAGCTGCGCTTGCAGGTCTTGCAATAAGTTGATGACCTGGGCTTGAATGGAGACGTCGAGCGCGGAGACGGGCTCGTCGGCGACGATAAATTTGGGTTCCACGGCGAGCGCGCGCGCGATGCCGATGCGCTGACGCTGGCCGCCGGAAAATTCGTGTGGATAGCGGTTCGCGTGATACGGCTGCAGACCGACCAGGCGCAGTAAGTCCATGACCCGCGCCTCGGCGTCCTTGCCACGCGCGAGGCCGTGAATGCGCAGCGGTTCGCCGATGATGTCGGAGATCGTCATGCGCGGATTGAGCGACGCGTACGGATCTTGAAAGATCACCTGCATCTCTTTGCGCAGCGTGCGGACGTCGGAGCGAGCGAGCGCGTGTACGTCGCGTCCCTCGAACAAGACCTTGCCGCTCGTCGCCGGCAACAGACGGAGCACCACGCGCCCGGCCGTGGTTTTTCCCGAGCCCGACTCGCCAACGAGTCCCAGTGTTTCGCCACGCCGGATCGTGAAATCGATGCCGTCGACGGCCTTTACGTCGGCGACGTGACGCGAGAAGACGCCCGCCGCGATCGGAAAATACTTATGCAGTCCGCGAACGTCGATGAGGTCGGCCGCGCCGTTCATGTCGTCGAGGCCGGTGCGCCGGCGTCCGTCGCCAGCGCTCCGTCGCGCGCGCGGTCGTCGTATAGAAAGCACCGCGCCACGTGACCGGCGCCGAAATCATAAAGCGGCACGGGCTCCCTGCAGACCGGCATGCGATGCTTGCACCGCGCCGCGAACGAGCAGCCGGGCGGCAAGCGGAGGAGGTTCGGCGGTTGACCTTCGATCGGAACGAGTCGCGAACGTTCGCGGTCGTCGAGGCGCGGCAGCGACGCCAGCAACCCTTGCGTGTACGGATGTTTAGGCGCCGCGAAAACCTGGGTCGCGGTACCGTACTCGACGAGGTTACCCGCGTACATCACGAGCACGTATTCGCAGGTCTCGGCGACGACGCCGAGGTCGTGCGTGATGAGCACGATCGCCGAGCCCAGCCGCTCTTGCATCTCGTTCATCAAGTCGATGATCTGCGCCTGAATCGTGACGTCGAGCGCCGTAGTCGGTTCGTCGGCGATAAGCACCGCCGGGTCGCATGAGAGTGCCATCGCGATCATGACCCGTTGTCGCATGCCGCCGGAGAGCTGATGCGGATATTCGCGCACGCGCTTCTCCGGAAGCGGCATGCGTACGAGCCGCAGCATGTCGATCGTCTTGGCCAGCGCGTCTTTCTTGCCCAGGCGCAGATGGAGCCGCACGGCTTCGGAGATCTGATCGCCGACGGTAAGCACGGGGTTGAGCGACGTCATTGGATCTTGGAAGATCATCGCGACGTCCTTGCCGCGAATCTTCCTCATCTCGGGCTCGCTCTTCGCCAGCAAGTTCTCGCCGCGCAGCAAGATCGTGCCGCCATCGATACGGCCGGGCGGGATCGGCACTAGCCGCATGATCGAGAGCGCGTTGACCGATTTTCCGGAGCCCGACTCGCCGACGATCCCGAGGGTCGAGCCGCCATCGACGCTATACGAAAGCCCGTTGACCGCCGCTACGAAACCGTCGTCGGTGCGGAAGCCGACTCGTAGATCGCGGACCTCGAGCAGCGCCAAGCGAACTAGCGCCCCGACTCACAAGCGGGCCGACACACGACGAGGGACGCTGCGCTGCATCGTCGCTCGTCGCTTAAATTGCTCTGCAATTCTGCGCTCCTTGCTCCTCGCGGAGCCAAAACCCGCCGTCGCTTCGTGTAACGCTATTCGCGGGTCGGCACACTAGATTCCGGCAATGGATACGACGACGGCAAAGAAGACGAAGCCGATCGCAACGTAGCTCGTCAGTCGCGCGAGCTGTTGGTCGAAGCCCAGACGCGGCCGGTACGCCGACTCGACGCGACCCCCGATCGTGCCGGACAAGCCTTCTTGTTTGGTCGTCTGAAACGCTAGTAGCGTTACCAGCGCCACGGCGCAGATCATCAAGAACGCTGCGAACGTATGCGTCAGCCACGGGGCGTTTTGGGCGAGCGCCGACTTGTGCTGCGCGGCCGTTGTTAGCTGACGAAGCACGTCAGGGGAAAGCGTCGCACCGGTCTGTGGGACGGCACCGGCAGCCGTTCCGGCAGCGCCGGCTTTATGAGGAAGCGCTGCAGCCGCGCCCGCAGGCGGCGGCGTTACGGCGGCAAGCAGTATCGTTTCGATGACGGCGATCACGTTATGGCGAGCTTTCTACTTACGCAGGGGTGGCGTGCGCGGGCGAAGCGGCGCGGATTCTCGCCGCAATGCTTTCGCCGGAAATGCCGAAGCCGGCGCGCTGGACTGGTTGCTTGTCGTGTTGGATCAACGCATGCGGCACGCCGATCCGCTCGATCGTCACGTCGAGCTCGCGATCGCTTGCGAATTCCGTAACGGCGGACCCGAAGCCGCCGGCCAGCGCGTGTTCCTCGAGCGTTATGAAGCGGTCGTGCGTCTGCGCGAGTTCGAGCAGTAACGCCTCGTCGAGCGGCCGTACGAATCGCATGTTGACGACGGTCGGCTTGGCAGATTCGTCCTGGATGAGGTCGTAGGCATCGAGGGCGGCATCGCAGGTATTGCCGAGCGCGAGAAGCGCGACGCCCGAACCGCGTCGCAACACTTCGGCGCGACCGTGAGCGAGCGGCGCCGGGGCATCGAGGTGATTGCCTTGCGAGTTACCGCGCGGGTAGCGGATCGCGACGGGCGTGCCGAGGCCGATCGCGTGGTCGAGCATCGGAAGCAATTCGGCTTCGATCCGCGGCGCCATGATCGTCATATATGGAAGCGTCCGCAGGTACGCAATATCGTACAAACCCATGTGGGTAGGACCGTCGTCGCCGGCAACCCCGGCGCGATCCATGCAGAACACGACGGGCAGATTTTGGATCGAAACGTCGTGGACGACCTGATCGTAGGCTCGCTGCAAGAACGTCGAGTAGATGGCCACGATCGGACGCAGTCCGGCAGTCGCGGCCCCCGCGGCAAAGCACACCGCATGCGCTTCGGCGATCCCGACGTCGAAATACCGCGTGGGGTGCTTTTTTGCAAAGCGCTTGAGCTGCGTACCGTCGGGCATAGCGGCCGTAATCGCGATGATGCGCCGATCGCGATCGGCAATCGTGGTCGCCGCATCGGCGAACGACTCCGAGAACGTCGGACGGGTGCTCGACTTGAATTCGATCTTGCCGTTTTCGAGCTCGAAGGGGCCGACGCCATGAAAGGTACGCTTGTCGAGCTCGGCCGGCGCGAAGCCCTTGCCCTTCACCGTACGCACGTGTAGCAAAACGGGGCCCGGAATTTTCGCCGCATTTGCCAGCACGTCGCACAGCGTATCGTAATCGTGACCGTCGATCGGCCCGATGTAGCGGAACCCCATCTCTTCGAAGATCACGGCCGTCTTCGGCTCGCTCGAAACGAAGCGCATTCCCGCTTCTTCCGCCGTCGAAAGCGCCTTGCGCGCGGTGGCACCAAACGGAATGTGACCGAGGATGTCTTTGACGGTCTCGCGGGCTGCGTTGAACAACGGCTTGGAACGCAGCGTTCCGAGGTACTTGTCCATGGAGCCGACGTTGGGGGCGATGGACATCTCGTTATCGTTAAGGATGACGATGAAATTCGATTTGAGCTGACCCGCATTGTTGATCGCTTCGAACGCGAGGCCACCCGTGAGCGCGCCGTCGCCGATGATCGCGACGACCGTCTCGTCCGTGCCGTTGAGGTCACGTGCCTGCGCCATACCGAGCGCGGCCGAGATCGACGTGGAAGCATGCCCGGCGCCGAAGCAGTCGTATTCCGATTCCGAGCGCATGGCGAAGCCGCTGAGGCCGCCGCCCATCCGGATCGACATGATCCGATCGCCGCGCCCGGTCAGCATTTTATGGACGTAAACCTGGTGGCTGACGTCCCAGACGATCTTATCCTTAGGCGCATCGAACGTGCGGTGCAGCGCGAGCGACAATTCGACGACGCCAAGATTGGGGCCAAGGTGGCCGCCGTTCTTGGCGCATGCCTCGACGAGCCGTTCGCGGATTTCGGAAGCAAGAACGTCGACGTCGGCGCGCGGGAGAGCCTTGAGATCGCGCGGTGAGGCGATACCCTCGATTACCATCCCGCCCCCTTTGACGCAAGCCGTTTCGCGCCTTTGCTTCGGGCGGGAGGGCGCTTTAGGACAGGGACCACACGAGCACCCGCCGGACGTAGGGACCGATGAAGCCTGCGCCCGCGGTCGCCGTAGCGCCGAAGCTCCGTCCGAGCCGACGGCGCCGCGTGCTCACCGACGTCGCGCGCATCTTCTCGACCATCTTCAATCCGTTTCTTACGACGCTCGCGCTCTTCGTCGTCATCGCCCACGAGCGCACGACCGGCGCACCGGCGTTCTGGCTCTTCCTGTTTGCAAGCACGCTGTTTACGTCGATCGGTCCGATGCTGTACGTGCTCTGGCTTTATGCGACGGACCGAATCGCCGATCTCGACATGTCGGTCCGCAGCGAGCGCGAGCGCGTCTTCTTCGCCTTCGTCCTGTTTTATGCGGCCGGAACGCTGACGCTCTGGTTGCTGCACGCCCCCAAACTCATGACCGCGTCGATGGCCGGATACACGACCGCGTCGCTCATCGTGCAATATATCACGCGCTACTGGAAAATCTCGACGCACGCACTCGGCATTACGGCGCCGCTCGTCGTCATGGTGTATCTGTATGGACCGCAGCCGTTGCCGTTCTTAGTCCTGATTCCGATCGTCGGCTGGTCGCGCATCTGGCTTCGCGCACACACGCTGCTGCAAGTCATCGCCGGCACGTGCTTAGGCGCCGGGTCCGTACTGCTGTTTCTTCGCATCTTCCGGATGATTTAACGCGGCGAGTTCATTCCACCGCGAAGCTGTTGAAACGTCATTATGCTGCACGACAGCGCAACGGCCGACGTGACTCTCGCCGGGGCGGCTAGAGCGTCACTTAAGGCCCGAGGATGCGTCCGGTGCCGGCGTAGAGTTCCGCTACGTCGACCGTTACGCCGACGGTGCGAAGATCGACATTCTCGCCCAACCCGTAGGTCGTCTCAATCCAAACGCCGCCCGCCATTCGGCGAAAAAGGCACACCCACACCCGTCGCGAGTCGACGAGCAAGTACTCCATCACGCTCGGGATGCTTTGATACGCGTCGAGTTTCTCGCCGCGGTCGCGCGCCTTGCTCTCCGGCGAAATTACTTCCACGATGAGGTCGGGCGACGTGATAGACGTCGCGCTCGCGGCGACATCTTCGCA
>JAABUQ010001205.1_pt1 | contig 56936 bp, 53 predicted proteins | sample 5560001 | NCBI WGS metagenome assembly JAABUQ01 (sample SAMN10711888, study PRJNA513371) | rock metagenome | isolation source: Antarctica rocks | place: Antarctica: Victoria Land, Finger Mt nord | collected 2015-12-18
AACCCCTGAAGCCGCTGGGCTAACCGTTCGCGGAGGCAAGCGTCGAGGGTGGGGTCGGTGATTGGGGTGAAGTCGTAACAAGGTAGCCGTACCGGAAGGTGCGGCTGGATCACCTCCTTTCTAGGGATTTCCCCGCGTTCCTGAAGGAACGCGTCATCCCAGGTCGGTTCTCATCTTTCCAAAGGTGAGACTACGATGAGTAAAGCTTATTACCAACAGGTGTTTGTTCTAATGTCAAGCCTTACCACTCTCGAGTTGTCCGAGTTGGTTCCGATTTCTTTCGCATTATGGGCTTTTAGCTCAGGTGGTTAGAGCGCAGTCCTGATAAGACTGAGGTCCCTGGTTCGAGTCCAGGAAGGCCCACCCCAAAGCACGGGGACGTAGCTTAGTTGGAAGAGCGCCGCCTTTGCACGGCGGAGGTCAGGGGTTCGAATCCCCTCGTCTCCACCAGGGACTGCCCCTGTGGTACGTTATTCGATCCGCGTGTAAATACTGCAATCATGAGGACACAAGACATTGTACACGCAGGTGGCATGGTGACTATAGCAACCTAACTTTTTCCACTGTCAACCAGCGTGGGCACGCCCCGTACGGCAACGGTCGATCAGCACGGTGATGACGATAACAGCTCCCCAGAGCACTATTAACCCCGCAATTTAGCATAGGCCAGGCGTAGGCCCTCTAGCGGGAGAAATTGATTCACATATTGTATTTCGGGAATGATTGGTGCCATGAGCTGCGCCAGACCCCCGTGTGCAATAACCTTTACCTCCCTGTCTTCCATCACCCCTGGTATCTCCTGGCGGAGTCGGGTAATCAGACCTTGTACCAGGCCAACGTGTCCATAAATGATACCTGACTGCATGTTCTCAATGGTGTTTTTGCCTAGAGCAGAGTTGGGCGGTGTCAGGTCTACTCGATAGAGGCGTGAAGCGGCACTGCTCAGCGCCTCGGCAGAGATGATCAGACCAGGTGCAATAGCACCGCCAAGAAAATTTCCCTCTGGCGAGACCACGTCAAATGTCGTCGCGGTACTGAACGCGATCACGATAGCTGGCCCGCCGTAGAGATGATGAGCAGCCAGCGTCGTCACAATACGATCTGAGCCAAGTTCCCAGGGGTTATCAACCAGCAGCTCTACGCCCAGATCCAGGGAATGCCCAATGACAAACGCCTCTTTATCGCAGTAGCGTAGTGCCAGGTCCTGAAAAACAGGTGTGAGTGGTGGGACAACACTCGACATGATGATATCGCTAATATCACTGAATTTGGACCCATGGTGCTTCATCAGGCCGAGTAACTCCATCGCATATTCATCCGTGGTGCGCTGTCGGGCGGTCGATACTACCCAGTGATGCCTCATTGTCGCACTCTGGTAAAGACCAAATTTGATATTGGTGTTGCTAATATCAATCGCAAGTAGCATATGTGACCCTCCGTTGGGTGATACGATACATTGGTTTCCTACACGGATGCTGCGTATTGTTTGAGCAGGGTAGCAATCATAAAGGGATCGCCATAGACTCCATCAGTAACAACGATAACTTCATTGTCAGTTCGTGTGTCCACGAAGGCCAACGAAGTAGGGGTGCGCATCCGTGTGCGGCGCACGTTTGCGCCTTCCCTGGTGGACGCGTGTCCAAAGATTAAACCGCTAAATCTCTCTCCGGCTGACGGTGTGCTTTTTGCGCTATAGTCTCTAGGGACTGAGCGATTTGGTGGTGGTGTGCCGCGTGCCGTAACGTGGCGTACGTTTGCCAATGGAACATATGTTACCTTGCCACCCTCTTGCTTTACAAAGTTTTCTGGCGTAATCACAATAATGTGCTTGTCTGCCTCCATCAGGCGGCGAACCTCCAGAATAAGCGACCAGAAACTACCCAGTCCAACAAACAAGAACACCCCCAGCAAAATTGTTGTGAATAAGGCAGGGAGGAAACCATGCTCATAGTTAGTGGGAATGACAATGTAGGCGACAAAGGCGAATAGACCCAGTCCAAGCACAATACCGAAGACCCAACCAATAATGCCTAAAACAACCTTACTACACGTAAGGGGCAAAACAATCCATCCTTGCGGTGGTGTAGTACTTGTCTTAGCAGTAGTAAGTATCTCTTCTGCTTCCATAGCAGTTGCCTTTCGAAATGGGATGAAAAGAATTCCAATCAATGCACATCATTATATCAGACCCAAGACAAATTTGTGAAAGCCACTTGTAGGAGCCCAATTTATTGCGCCCCAGGGGTGGGGATACGGGGAAACTGAAAATAACCCTCTTTCCGTTTATGTACAACCACAAAAGAAGTAGAGGAAGACGAATAGTGGAGAATACGCTATAATAGGACACGTGGCGGATAGAACTTTATCGAGGGTAGCATCATGGACGAGCGTATGCAGACAATGCAGGTAATGGCAGAGACGGCGGCACGTCTCCTTCTTCGACACTTTCGGCAGAATCATCCCGAGTGGGTTAATGATAGAGCGCCTCTCGACGAGTTGGTGAATTGGCTCGGCCTGCAGATCGCGACGTTTCACCCAGCAGACCATTCACAAGGGACCTATGGCTACATGGACCCCGATGAGGATGAACAACTGATCTGGTTGCGGCGCAACCTGCATGAAACGGTTCGACGCTTTACCCTCGCGCACGAGTTGGGACATGCAGTCCTTCACTGCCGTACAAACGAACAGGTGAATGCTGTACTGGGAGACCTGCTCACATCTCTCAACACTCAGCAAACACAACATGTCCCCGAATTATCCAGTGAAGACCCCTGTCATGATACCGACATGCAAGAGGGTACGACGAGCCTTATAGACCAGGAGCAGTTTCAAGAGAAACTGGGTATTGGGCAGAACTACGACCCCCGCAGTCAGCGTGAACTAGCGGCAAACATCTTCGCTGCTGAACTGCTCATGCCCATGCAACGCGTGCGCACACTCTATCTCGTGGATCAGGTCTCACCTACCACTCTTGCCGATACCTTCGCAGTTTCTACAGCAGCCATGCTCAACAGGCTCGCTGGGCTACTCAAAAGTTCTATAGAGCGTGAACCCGTAGAGGCATCCCTGGTGGGTGCCCTCCCCATCCCAGCAAAGAAACAATATGACGAATTCCAACAGGCGGCTATCGAGGCACCCACACCAGCCTTGATCGTGGCGGGACCAGGCAGTGGCAAGACAAGCACACTTATTGGTCGCATCGAATATATCGTGCATACACTCAGCGTTCAGCCACAACACATTCTCGCGTTAACCTTCTCGCGTAAAGCGGCACAGGAGATGGAGGATCGGCTGCGCCAGGTCATCCTCGGGTCCTTGCCCAAGGTGAGCACCTTTCATGCCTTTTGTGCCGATCTGCTTCGGCAGCATGGCGAACTTGTGGGTTTGCGACCAGAATTCGCCTTGATTGACGAGGCCGAAGGCTATTTTCTGCTGCGTCAACAAGCCAACGCCATGAACCTGCACCACTATCAGAAGCTACAAGCCCCCGCATACTACTTCCCCGATATGTTGAAAGCCATTTCACGTGCAAAAGATGAACTTGTCAACCCAGAACTGTATGCACAGTTGGCACAAAACATGAAAGCATGCGCAATCGATGAGGAGGCGATGCAGAAGGCGGAGAAGGCAGCTGAGATCGCCCACATCTACGCTCTCTACCAGGAGGCGCTACAACAACGCGGCGATACTGATTTTGGTGGCCTCCTCATGTTAGCGATCCAATTGTTGCGGGAGCACCCAGAGATCATACAGGAGCAACGGCGACAGTATCAGCAAGTTCTGGTCGATGAGTTCCAGGATGTGAACCGCGCCAGTGGTGTGTTGCTCCGCGAACTGGCCGGAGAAGAGCGACGCGTATGGGTAGTCGGTGACGCTAATCAGGCGATTTATGGCTTTCGTGGTGCCTCGCCTGCCAACATTAGCCGCTTCGAGAGCGACTTTCCAGGAGCGGTGGTATTGCCGCTCAGTCGCAACTACCGTTCTCGTCCAGACCTTGTGAGCATTGCGGAATCATTTCGCTGCAAACAGTTAGAGTTTGGGCAGGAACCAGGGAAAAATGAACCTGTGCGGCTCACCCAACCCGACACCTATGTGACACTTGCGAAGGCAGTAGATGAAGCCAGCGAGCTACATGGACTTGTCCAGGATATCCAATACAAACACGAGAGCGGCTACGCCTACAAAGATATGATTGTACTATGTCGCACACGAGCACAGGTACAGAAAATCTCGCGGGTACTGGCAAACGCTGGCCTTCCCATTATCGAACGCGGTGGTATCCTTGAACAAGAGCATATCAAAGATGTTATCTCAGTGCTTTTGCTCTTGACCGACCCAGGCGGCTCAGGCATTCTACGCCTAGCACGACAAAGCGACCATCCTCTTTCACAAAGCGACATCGAGGCTCTGCTTATCGCATCACGGGAGCAAAAGACAAGTCCAAACGTTCTGATCTACAACGCTGAGGCTCCAATGAGCATGAGCACTCAGGGGCGGCGTTCACTACTTCACCTTTCAGATATCATGCACAATCTACTGCACGCCCCCGATATCTGGTCGCTACTGGCTCAATACCTGCTCATCGAAACAACACTGGTAAGGGAATTACTATGTGATGAGAGCACTCAGATCGCCGACTATGATGCATTGTTACAATTGGCTCGGCACTATGACCAGCAGCGCAAGATACATCAACCAGCATCAGAGACGAATGAGCCAACAGAACGTGTGACCTTAGAAGATCAGGCCAAAGGCTTTCTTGAATATCTCAGCCTCCTGGTATTATTACGTCAAGACGGCGCAAGTCGCCAACAAAAAGATGAGGATGACGATCAGGAAAAGGCAGACGTTATCCGTGTGATGACCGTACACGCAAGCAAGGGGCTGGAATTTCCCATCGTATATATGCCTGGACTTGTACAGCAGCGCTTCCCCACAACAGCACGTACCAGCCCCATTCCGGCTCCTACAGGCATGTTGCTAGCCGAAAACGAAGAGGGTATGGATGCAAAGGGAAACAAGACCCACGAGAGCGGCGAATCCTGTCTCTTCTATGTCGGGGTAACACGAGCGCGGGACCACGTAGTGCTCAGCTATAGCGAACGCTACGGCAAGAAAAGCTACAAACGCTCTCCCTATCTCGATGCGTTGGAAGCTGGTCTATCCGAGGAGCGTATCACCAAACTGCACTGGGAAAAGCAACCTGACTCCATAGGGACCCGATTTCTCGCGCCCGTAGAGGCCCAATTTATTGCGCCCCAGTCCGATTTATCGGATCAAACGTCCTTTAACCATGAATCACGCAATGAATTGCACCCAAGCGTGATAAATCGGGCCCCTACACCAGCCACTACCCGGTTAAGCGAGGCATTCATCAACGCAATGAAACCCACAACACTGAGTGCTTCGGCTATAGAAGCCTATCAACGCTGTCCGCGCCAGTACGCGTACAGCAACATATATCACTTCACAAGCGAGTCGGACAGCTATCAGCTTTTCTGGCAAGCAACACAGCAGACAGTAGACGCTTTACGCAAACAGGTGCAAGAGACACACACAGAACCATCACAGCAGGAGCTTCAAGAGTTATATGCGCAGCACTGGCAGGCCCTCGGAGGGCACGACGCGCCATTTGCCCCACTATATGAGCAACATGGACACGAGATCATTGAGTCGGTATGCCGCGATTTGATGACTCAAAATGACGCGACATGGGAGATGCGGCCACACTACAACGTAGACATTGCAGGTAAGACGGTACGGGTCACAGTTGACCGCGTCGAGACAGGTCATGTGAATGCATCGAATACATTGGGAGAATCAGCCACATCGCCCGTCTTCAAGCGTACTCGTTTTGGTAAGCGTAAAGAGAAGCCAACGGCGGAGACACGAGAGCTTCTTTACGCCCTCGCCTATCGACAACACTATCCTGGACAGCAACTCAACCTGCACAGCCACAATATGAGTACAGGCGAGACAACGCCTATCACCATGACTCCTAAAAAAGAGCAGAGCCTCTATAATGATGCAGAGCAGACAATTCAGGCAATGGAGCGCAACGAGTATCCCGCGCAGCCAGCAGAACCTTTCCGTTGTCCTACCTGTCCCTTCTTCCTGATCTGTCCCGCGTAGGGGTCTAATTCATTACACCCCTCGTCACCACAGAACCAACGTAGGATTATCGTCATTGGTCTCCGTAGGCTCCGCGATACTCTGGTGGCATCATCGCAGCTATAGCACGCATCACCTCTTCTGTCGCATTATCAATATCCTCGCGGGTGATCTTGGTCCCTTTGGGCTTAAGCAGCATTGGTGTACCATAAGAAATGGTGATACGCGCCCCGAACTTCTTGAGCAAATTTTCGCTGCCCCAGATAGCGACAGGAATCACAGGTACACCAGAACGTAGCGCAATCATTCCCAGCCCCGCATGCCCCTTCGCCATCATGCGCGTTCTGCTGCGAGTACCCTCCGGAAAGAGCACAACGACATTGCCCTTCTTCAATTGCTCATCTGCCGCCCGCAGTGCCTGGCGGTCGCCTTCACCACGTTTAACGGGGAACGCTCCCAGAAAACGCACCAACCATGCGATTTTACTGCTAAAATACTCTTCCTTTGCCATGTAGACAACCTTACCAGGTAGATACAAAGGAATAAGAGGTATATCAGCCCACGCGAGATGATTCGCCGCTATAAGAAATGGTCCCTGCCTGGGCACGTTATAGCGCCCACGCAGACGCAGCCGTGTGACAACAGCAATAATGAAGATGGCGAACCAGCGAATAAGTTCATAGAGAGGCTGAGGTGTAACATAGGGTTCATAGAGATTTTTTACTGCTTTTTTCACTTTTGCAGGAAGCACTGATGGTGTGGGCTTGATTGGCTTCTCTACCGAAGTGGCACTGCTTGCATCTTGTTCCGGTCTCATACACTTTTCTCCACATATTGACAAATAATATCTAACACCTGTGGAACGCTGAGGGAATCAGTCTCTATGATGATGGCATCCTTCGCTGGCTGCATATTCTCACGATCTTTGTCATCTCGGCGTTGAATATCGCTCGTCACCTCCTGTATTGAAGGAAGGATAAGATTGTTCTCATCCATACGTGCTACCAATTCCGCGTAACGGCGACGAGCACGCTCCTCAAGACTGGCGGTCAAATAGATTTTGAGTTCGGCATCAGGAAGGACAACGGCACCAATGTCTCGACCCACCATGACTACATATCCGCATTGCGCCATCTGACGCTGCCGCATGCGTAATATCGCTCGCACCTCTGGATGTGTAGAGATGGTAGAGACAAAACGTGTGACCGATGCATCTCGAATGGCCCATGTAATGTCCTTACCATCTACCGTAACAGTATATTGCCGCCCATCGGCGACACTTGGGCGGCTAATAACGATTTCGGTCTGTCGCGTCAGTTGCTCCAATGCTTTGCCATCAGTCAGGTCTACGCCCTCCTGCAATGCTAACCAGGCGACTGCACGATACATCGCCCCTGTATCTACATAGAGATAGCCCAGTCTTTGGGCCAACTGCTCACCTATAGTGCTTTTACCTGATCCTGCCGGTCCATCGATAGCAATTCTTTCAGGCCCTGACTTGCCTTGCATGCATCCTCCACGCAGTGATGACACAATAGTTCTGTTTGGGATTATATCATAACGCCTTGTGTTATGAACATGAACACTTGTCCCACGACCCAATACATACGTTCATGACAATAACGCGTCTCGCTCTGCCTCGGTCAAATACCGCCACTTGCCAACCGATACGCCTTTGAGAGTGAGCGAGCCGATACCAATGCGGGTCAGTTGCGAGACAGGATGACCAACTGCAGCCAGCATTCGGCGTATTTGTCTTTTGCGTCCCTCATGGAGAGTAATCGAGAGCCAGCAATCCGTACCCACCCGACGTAGCATACGAACCTGTGCGGGAGCCGTTTTGTGGCTTCTTCCGTCATCTTCGGTAATCATCATCCCTTTACGCAATGTATCCAGCGTCGCAAGCGAGGGACAGCCCTGCACCAGCGCCTCGTAGTGCTTTTCAGTTGAATAGCGGGGATGTGAGAGACGCAACGCAAAATTCCCATCATTCGTCAGCAGGAGCAGACCGCTGCTATCGCTATCTAGCCTTCCTACAGGATAGACACGCAGATGTCGCACCTCTGATGGCACCAGGTCGAGCACCATTGGGCGGCCTTGTGGATCATGCGCGGTACTGACATAGCCCACAGGTTTGTGTAGCAATATATACGCGTGCTTGCTAGTGCTCTGTACAGGTTTCCCATCGACACTCACATGGTCGTGCGCGGTATCAATACGTATCCCCTGAGTGGTGACGACGGTCCCATTGACCTGTACGCGTCCAGCCGCAATAAGTTCTTCGGCATGACGACGCGATGCGATACCTGCATGGGCCAGAAAGCGTGCCAGTCGCTCGCCATCATTCCCACTTTGAGTTTGTTCTTCCCCTGCTTGTTGTTCCGTCATAATACTTTTCTTCCCGCCATGCATACGTCACACTGCTTCACCTGGCATGTCTGTTGGTAAATATAGTGCAACCCTTGCTGTTGGCAGCTTCCGCTCGGCTCACGGAATAAAAGCAACTGCGCACACATCATCCGCGTCACCCGGTTCGAGGATAATCCTGGGTGCATCTCATAAAGCTCCTGCGCGTACTCCACAAGCTGTACATCATGTTCCAATAAAGCTACAGCAGCCGCAAAGGGCAATACAACATTGCAAAGCAATATATCAGTACGAGCCATGCTCAGCCCCAGGTCGCAGAAGAGGGAGCGTAGTACGTGCAGCTTCGTATCCATGTCCCCCGAAGAGACGAGTATCTGATGCAGTGTCCTCCATACATCCCGCACCTGTTCGATGAGCATGCGAAGCACATGGAGCCGACCGGCATCTAGAGGTGCAGGCAGCGAGGCGCGGCCCAGCGGCTCTGGAACCTGTTCTGCTTGACCAAGTAGACGAAGACCAGCCGCGCGGAAAAACACACGATCTCGACCATAGGCGAGCCCCTCCGCAAGCGCGGGGATAAGGGAGATATTGTAGAAAACCGATGCAGGGCACATATCCCCCAGACATGTTGCCACGCAAGGGGATGCCCCTCCCGGGGGACCACTGGTAGCAAATGCCCGACTGTGTATGGGAGGGGCATCCCCTTGCGGGTGTTCTGTGGTGTTGTGCAATTCTCCAGACAACGCATGCAACTGCTCAACAAAAGCATGCGTTGTCTGCTCGAAGCGTAACAGTCCAGCGCGCCTCAGCAGCACGCAACGCTCTTCATCGCTTAACTGGCGCATGATAGAGTGACAAGGCCATGTCTCGTCTTTATTCTGTTGAAATACCGGGGGGACCGATGCAAGCGGCAAATCATAGAGGGAACAGACTGGAACCTTCTTTCCATCCTGGCGTAGCGTTGGCTGAGCATCGTCACATACCAGGACGACATGCAGAACGACGCCATTATAGCGTGGGTCCGTGTGGTGCTGATGCACTACCCAATCGCTGGAACGGACATGGAACTCGACATCGCCAACGAGCTTTTCACGTCGTCTCCCCTGTTGAACAGAAAGCACGGCATCGCGTACATCCGGTCCAGCCGATCCCCCTGGACGGCCCGCGAAGAGCAGTCGGCATGCGCCCCCATGTGCCAGAGGTAGAGAACTTCCGCGTGGAAGTGACCACCAGCGATGTACTACCTCGTCTTCATTGGGAAGGGGATATGCGTAGTGACGATGTTCGTGGGCATAGCGACCGCAAGGGTCGCCACTCCACGTCGGATTATCATCATCTTGACGTGGAGTAGCGACCCTTGCGGTCACCATATTTACGGTCGCCATGCTTACAGTCTTCATGGTTTCATGTTCATCCATGTGCAGGAGGCGGTTCTTGTTCACGGACAATTTCGGCGTACTCGCCGCGGTCATCAGCAGCGAAGGACATGCCTTCGGCAACTTCGGCCTCGGCCTCAGCATCCATAGCCGCCCTGCGTGCGCGTTCTTCAGCGACCTCGGCATCTGCCAGGACGGCGTGTGCCCATGTGGCATCACGTTCCGCATCTTGTAGTGTAGCCTCAGCCGCATCTCCCATAAGCGTACCATTTCGGATGGCTGCACGCACCTTCTCAAGCAGATCATCTGCCTGTTGTGCGATGCGCAGCGCCTCGCGTACACGCGCACTACTCGCCTCCGCGAGAGCCTCGGTTTCGGCGGCAGTGGCGGCAGTAACGTCCGCGATCATCATTGCCGCCACCATCTCAACCATCCCCTCTTCCTCGTCAATTTCCGCCACGCGCTCCCGCTCTACTGCTGACGGTCCCTCTTGCGTCTTAGTATCTGAGGATGCGGAAGCTAAGGGTTGTTCCTCCCCATTAAAAGTATCTCCATCACCACCTGATGTAAGTTGTATCTCGTCTACAGGTAGAACGGCTTGTATGTCTACATGTACTGGTTTGTCTACCTGTTGCTCGGATTGTTGCACGGCATGTGCGGTCTCTCGCGCACGGGCATTCGCCCTATCGACCTCTGCTTCCAGGTCTGCCAGTTCCTGCATCAGGTGGCGACCGCTACCCATTTGCTCTAAACGCGCGGATACTACGTGTGCTCTCTCGATTGCAAGACGCGCTTCCTGCTCTGCGACCTCTGCTACTGATCGAGCAGTCTGCACATCTCTCGAAGAATTGTTCATGCTTTCGGCTGTGGTTGCCTGGCGCTGAAGCATCTCTCCTACAGGCAACGTGTCCAGGTTCTCTTTTGGGGTCGAGCTACCTTCTGGTTGCGCCGCTTGCTCATCCTGCTGGTCTTGAACAAGCTCGACTACAACCATTTCTACAGAAGGCTGTTTTTCTTGACTCGCTGCCGTCTTATCGAGTGCGACCCGAGGCGACACCTGAGAAATCGAGAGCGCTTCTAGCTGCTGGCGAATGACCGTCAGGCGACCCTCAACTCTCTGCGTACGGGCCATGCGTTTGAGCAAACGGGCCTCGGCGCGGCGGAATCGCTCCAGGGCCTTAGCCTGTTCCTCTTGCGCCTCCTGTAAACGCTCACTCATGCGCCGTTCGCTCTTATGCAGTTTCTTTTTGATGTCTCTATATTCATCAGAAGATGATCGTTTATCAGACATAGATATTATCCTCCGAGGCGAATGATAACATTATTATATCTCTTCGCTGGGCGATAAAAAATAATTGATCCCTACCTTTTTTTGGCCTTCTTGGTCTTTAAACGTGTATCTTCGAGTTCGTTTGCACCTGCTCCACCAAACTGCATCTGTCTCCCTCGCAGTATATCGCTAAATTGCGCTCGAAAATAAAGTTGCTCCGAGCGGCGCGAGAACAGGGTACGCTTGATGATGCGCAGGTCTCGCTCAATCTCTATCTCCAAAAAGCCATTGTCTTTTTTCCCTGATACATCGAAGAGCGAGCCAGCGTTACAGCAGAGCAAACGGTGTCTACCGTCAGACAGGTCCCATACATGACTACGATGGATGTGACCACAACAGAGTAGATCAACGTCGAGCTCGATCAATGTTTGTAGTATATCAGCGGAACGGGATACTACGTCACCTGCTCTGAGCTTCTTTGTAGGGACAGGCAAGAAACTATGATGTGCGCAAAAGATACGTAGCTCTCCTGGCTGTCCCTTGCTAAAGTGCTGCACCGCCATCTCCATTTGACGCGAACTAATCTCAGGCGTACTATTGAGACCCACGACAGCTACACCATTAGCCCGATAGAAAATTTCTGTGGTTGGGAAGTACTCAAGGTATTTACCCTGCCTCGCCAATTGTACACGGCCTACGCTTTCTAAAGAGCCTAGATCGTCAAGTGCAGGTTCAGGCTGTGTCAGCAAGAAGTATTCGAGATCGCTTCGCTCCTGTGATATGGAAACGGTCGTTTTAGCAATATCGCGATTTCCTGGAATGACCAGCACGGCACAGAAATCGAGCGAGGCAATGAAAGGCTTGACCTTCTGAAACTCTTCGTCGAGTCCATCGTGTGTCAGGTCGCCTGTAATCAAGATGAGATCGGGCCGTAGCCGCGCAAATTGCTGCCGCGCCTCTTTTAACATTTCCAATGTTTCCGGCGACTCCTTGTAGTGAAGATCAGAGACATGTAGAATTTTCATAATGATTTACTCTCCCAACACTACAGCTTATCCTATTCATGGCCTCTCCTGACACATCTATCACATACATCTATTACCCGTCCACCAGGAGATGAGCGACTGCGCTACGGAGTAACAATTGTACCAGATCAATAGACTGACTACCCTCGATAACAGTAAAGCCAAACTCTTTTTGCATACTCTGATATTGACTATACATCTTTCGCTCGAAGGTGCGGAAACTTTCTAACGCCTCCTGAGAAAATGGTAGCGGAGACGTTGCGGGCGCGATAAATCGTGCAGAGGATTTCTTGCCCTTCTTCATTGAACGTATCTGCTGTTGCTCCTGTTGACGATGAAGACGCCGTTTTACCGCCTCATCAGGGCTGATGTGCAGGTAAAAGACGGCATCGGGCTCTATAGAGAAGCGATACAGATTGCGTACCCATGCTCTATCCATGCCACGCGCCTCGTCGCGGGCAAAGGCAGTATAGATATAGCGGTCCGCGAGAACAATTTCACCAAGCTCAAGGGCCGGTTTGATGACGTGCTGAGTACGGTCAAGATGGTCGGCACAATAGAGCATACTGTAGGTCAACGGTTGCAGCATAGACCCTGTACTGGCCTGCTTCAACACATTCGAGATGAGCGGCGAGGTGCGCCATGCCGTAGTAGTAACAGGATAGTGTAGTGCGACCAGCCAATCGTGGAGCAGTTGTACCTGTGTAGTGCGACCAGAGAGGTCAATACCCTCCAAGACGATCAAACGCGGTCGCGGTTTATGATTTGGCATAAGTTGGATATTCCCATAACAGGGCACCCGCAAGGGGATGTCCCTCCCATACACAAGAAGAGCATGCCGACTCGTTGTATAGAAGGGACATCCCCTTGCGTGGCAACATGTCTGGGGGACATGCGCCCTGCCTCCCCAACATGGTTTTTTGCCAGTGATTGTCCCTCATGCAGACTTCTATCGCTCCTCCTCGACTATCCTTCGTGCGGCAAAAGTAACTCAACAGCAGTGCGCAACAGACGCTGCTGTTGCTGAACAGGTAGAGTTGCATCCAGGCGCAGCAACGCACTTCCATTAATCATTGTCTCATATGCGTCCAGAATGCATTGTTGGAAGGCACGGAAGCTGTCAATAGGATCGCTGCTCAGCCTCAGATCCATGCCAGCTTGATAGTATTTCACGCGCAAGTGTTCGCTGAGTGTACGTTCCAGTGATTGTTCCGCGCTCAAGTGAAAGTAAATTACCAGATCAGGTCGAGCGGCGAACTGGTAAACCTGCTGCGTCCAGTCTCGCTCGACGCCGCGAGCAAGGTCACGCGCAAGAGCAGCATAGACATAGCGATCAGCCAGGACGATAGCACCACGCTTCAAAGCGGGAACGATGTCGCACTGATACAATTCCGCAAGGTCGGCTGCATGAAGAATACTCAAAAGCGCGGGGTCCATATACCCCCGTTTCTTTCCTGCCTTGAGTATCTGCTTGATAAGTTTAGAGGAATTCCACTTGGTGAGAACCGTTTCATAGCCCTCGGACCGAAGCCAAAATCTGAGGAGTTGCAATTGTGTACTCTTACCCGACCCATCCAGCCCCTCCGCAACAACCAGCCGACCTGGATAGGCATGCGGCACCAGGAATGAGAAATTGCCCGTATGCATCGTCAGATCAGCAGACATAGAAAGCGTCTCTCCTCCTACCTAGAGGATACCGCATGGAATAGGAGATTGCAACCTATTGGGCGTCTACCTTTTGTTCGGCAAGTAATTACGTAAAATCACTAGAATTGGCGTAAGCTCTTTTATGCCTGCAAACAATCGTTGAGAATAACGCGTCACAAGGTCGTGGCAGACTTTGAGCGTGAAAGTTGATTTACCACCACGGGGGTTACCTGGTAGCACAACGCAATGAGTACGTGAGAGAAACTCGTCTCTCTTGAGTACCTCTGGCTTTTCTCCTGGTTTAGGAGTAGGGCGAAAATTGGGATAGACGTAAAGCTTGTCTATTTATCCTGCCTGGCAGATCTGTACCGTCATATCGTCGGAGCCGGAAGCGATGCGTGTGGCATCTGGGGACCAGGCCAATTGTAAGACGGTAGAAGTATGACCGTCATAGGTCAAGGTGCGCTCCCCTGTCGTAGTCTTCCACACCTGCACTGTCTCATCTGCCCCTCCCGAAGCCAGGCGATCTCCATGAGGCGACCAGGCGACATCCGTAACAATAGAGCCAGCGTGGCCATGATAGATCAAGACATGTTTTCCCGTGGTGGCATCCCACACTTGCACCGTGCCATCAAGGCCACCCGAAGCAATGCGTGCTCCGGCAAGTGACCAGCGTGCTGTAATCACAGATGCGGTATGACCATGATACACGAATACATCGGTTCCGGTGGCGGCATCCCAGACGATCACCATGCCATTCTCACTTGCCGAAACAATCAGCTTGTCATCAGGTGACCAGCCGACTTGTAATATCGGGCTGTCACCGCCGTGATAGGTCAGGAGATGCTTACCAGCCGTGGCATCCCACACTTGCACCGTGGCATCAAAGCTTGCAGAGGCAATCCGCTTGCCGTCATGTGACCAAGTGACATCACTCACCGCCAGGGCATGACCTTGATAGGTCAAGAGATGATTTCCCGTGGCAGCATTCCACACCTGGACCGTGGCATCATAGCTTCCTGAGGCAATTCGTCTGCCATCGGGTGACCATGCCACAGCACTCACCTTAGAAGAGTGGCCGCGATAGGTAAGCGTGTTGCTCCTCGTGGCGGCATCCCAGACCTGCACCGTCCCATCGTAGGAGCCAGAGGCAATGCGCATCCCATGCCAGACCACTGCATCCACAGTGCCTTTATGGCCCCGATAGGTGAGCACGGGAATACTCAACGTGATCTTCTCGGACGGAGCAGGGGTAGGACGATGAAGAGTAGGTGTGGCAGGAGGAGATGAACTCACAGGAGTACAACCAATCCCAACGAGCGTGAGAGTCAGACCTGTCAGTCCCTTGACGACGGCGCGTCGAGAGAGCGGTCGCGGGAAAAACTCCACTCGTTCAACCATGATCATCTCCCGTATGCTGAAAGTGAGACCTTGGATCGTACACTTCATACTACAAGGCGAACACACGCCATCGTTGTATTGGCTAGCAGTCTGAAGCACTGAAGCGCCTCAATTACTACGTTGCTCCATCAACAAACCTCACAAGTGATGAGGTGCAATAAGCTGGGCACCCACAAGGGAACACCCCTCCCATACAACCTGACAGCGCTTGTGTATGGGAGGGGCATCCCTTGTGGGTGCCCTCGTCAGGATTGTCTAACTCATTACCCTTTTTCTTATTGTCCTTGCGCTGGTTGCATCATATACAACGTGTACCCCGCCGGGCCCTTGATGGAGAAAGTGCGACCAAAGGGTTCATCTTTGGGTTGATCGACAACCTCAACACCCTGCTCCTTCAAGGTGGCAAAAGTGGCGTTAGCATCATCCACAAACCACCAGAGTTCGACTCCTGGACCTGGGACAGCATCTCCTTTCGCCAAAGCGAAGATCGCGCCACTGCCTGTAGGCTGTTTGAACTGGACAAAGTCGGGCATTTGATCTTCTATGACAAAGCCCAATTTCTCGGTATAAAAGGTAGTAGCCTTTGCCACATCTGGGACGTGCAACATGACGAAGTTTAATCCAACCAGCATATTCCGCTCCTTTTCTGTTCCGGGTATTCCTATTTCTGTGAGCTTTCGTACTCACAAGCCTAGTATAGTAGAGCGGTGTGACAACAGTATGTCAGCAGCGATTTATAGGAATTATCTCACCCCTTATGCACCTCGATAGAGCCACTACCACTTCTAAGTTTCAGCGTTGGATGTGGACTGCTCCCAACATCGTCATTACCAAAATCATTGTTGAATCGACCCTTCTTGGTTGAGGCGTCAAGGTGAAATGAGGCAGTCTCTGGCAGCACGACATCAATTGAGCCACTATTGTCCTCTATGTCCATCTGCCCAGTGACGCCTTCTATATTCACCCCGCCAGAGATTTCGTTCACTTGTATATCGGTTGTTTTAGGCGTCTCTATGTTGAGATTAACACCCTCTAACCCATTTGCGTCAATAGTGATAATATTGGTCTCAGGGTTATAATTTGCCACTATATTTTCCTGATCTGCATTCACAGCTACCTTGTTCGTGTCGTTCTCATCAGCGCGTATGTTGACAGCACCAAAGTCACCTTTGATAACCAGTTTAGAAATGCTAGTTACAAGGAAGGTTTGCTGTAACTCATTTCTGCTACTCCAATCACGGATACCCTTGTCATGCATACGGTGAGAGAAACTAGGGATGGAGCCGAGAACGCCAGCAGCAAACGCAAGGCAAGCGACGAGCAGGACAATAACTACGAGCGGGACAATAACTAGAAATAGTGGTCCACCCCTTTTGCGCCTCGGACGTTGCGGTTGCAATTTCTCACCAGGCCGCGCATAGTATTCAGGCTCTCCATACATCATCTGCTGTTGCTGTTCAAGCGGATCATTGCCCACGTATTGATTAAGAAACTGTTGTTCCTGGTTACTCATTGCTCCCTCCTTGCTCTCTACACTGGAATATAGATATGACTACGTTCACATATATACGTAGCTACCGCCGTTGGGTTAGCTTGCACATGGCGGGGACAAGCCCCGCCTCTACATTTCGGATCCATCCTCAGTTAAAGATGTAGTGGTGGGGCTTGTCCCCCCATGTTCTTGCCCCCGTCATGTGCAAATACCCTGAAAACCAGGCTATTATTGTTGCTGTGGTGGCAACTCCTGTGGATACTGCGCCTGTGGTTGCTCATAGGACTGCGGATATGGATACTGCTGCCCTCCCTCTCGATACGTCTCGGGAGATGGCTCCGGCACTGACTGGTATCCCTGATCGTATGCCTGATAGGGTCCCTGCTGCGCTGGCGGCTGGTAAGGTGGGATAGGAGGCTGATAGGGTTGATAGGGCTGCTGGTACATCGGCTGTTGCTGATTCATCATATTTGCCGCACCAAAGATGCCAATACCCAGCAATAGCGCCATAATTGGGCGAAGCAGAATACCCAGAAACCCGGAGAGGATAATTGGTATCAAAATCCAGGGCCAGAAGCTGCCGACGGCGAAGCAGAGAGCAATACCCAGCATCCAGACAAAGCCCTGAATACCGCCATACACACCTCTAGGGTTGAACGTTGCCAAAGACCCTATGAGCGTTGCGAAGGCCAGACCTACAAACAATAACGGAAGGAAGAAACCTCCCCCCGTCCCTCCTGTAAAGAATGCGAGAAACAGGAACACAAGAAAAATAAGTCCAGCGAGTCTACTTGCAGGGCTTCGGTTACGGTTACGGTTGCGATAGCGCATAAGGTGCCCCCTTTGAAACAACAGAATGGCGTACACTATCCAATGACTTATGTGTGTTACCATTGATAGTGTACCACCAAATTTATTATGCAGTGCACATCGTACCGGGTTTAGCGTTTCCTCAGGCTGTTGAACAGCGCGAAGGGAACGCGCCAGAGCAACAATAGGATTGTGTTGGCGATCAAAGTGATAATCGCAAAGTTCCAGGGTGGAACGCCTTGATCTACAAAGATGCCGCGCAACAGCAAAGCAACAGGCCAGGAAGCAAGCCATGCCAGTAGAGTACGTAAGGCCATCTTCCCAGGCTGTAGTTCAAGACCACGACGAAACGCACCAACAAAGGGAGAGACGATAAACCAAGCAATGGCGAAAGGCAGAGCGGTAATGGTGACACTCAACACAGCCGACGTTTCGCCATGATTACGTCGTCCAACAGCAGCGAAGACGAGGAAGACAATCACATCACCGATTGCAAGAGCAATAATGCGCTGCTGATCAGTTAACCCTCTTCTCGTTGGTCTACCAGTTCTTGCTGTAAAAGTTTCGTTTGTTCGATCTTTAATATCCATATTATGAAATCTTCTTTTCTTGTTGTTCGCGTACTAGCTCCTCGACAGCGGCAAGTTCCGTGCGCACTCCGCGAATGCGCAGCGCCACGACCGCGAGATAGACAAACAGACCAACCCACGTAACGGCGTAGGCAGCAACGAGATAGCTAAATCCTTGCATTTTATACCTCACATCTCATATTCTACAGTGGCGCGCAGGCGTTGAGCCAACGTTTGTAATTTTTGAAACTGATAGAGTTGTATCATCAAAAAACTGTACAGCAGCGTGAAGGCGGTCAGGCTGACCATCAAAGTTATGACAACTTCTGGCGGTAAGGCTCCTTGTACACCTACCTGTGCGGCGGGATGCAGTGAACGCCACAGATTGACGGCCTCGTAGATGATCGGGACATCAATGACGCCAATGATCGCCAGGACCGCGCCAGAGTTTGCGCTAGCCTGTGTACGGCCCATGTAGCTGCGCAACATCAGGTAGCCCACGTACATAAACCACAGAATCAGCGTCGCCGTAAGCTTGGGATCCCATGTCCACCATGTCCCCCATGTTGTTCGACCCCAGATTGAGCCGGTGATGAGCGCGAGAGTGATAAAGACGGTTCCAATCTCGGCCGAGGCACGCGCCGCCCAGTCCCATCGCTCATCCTTCTTCAATAGATAGCCAATGCTGGCAACGGTCAAGACAACGAAGGCCAGCATACCGATCCATGAAATGGGCACATGAAAGTAGAAGATACGCTGCGGCGGCCCCTGAATGGCATCGGTTGGCGCATAGAGAAAAGCCATCCAGATGGCGACCATTACGCCAACGAAGGAGAGCGCACCTATCGTCAGCGAGACAACGGGCAAGCCTTGCGACGCGTTTTTTATAGTGGGACCTCGATGCCTGGCATCCGTTTCTTTATTTGCTAAGGCCATATATCCTCCACGAGACGGGCGCGATCAACCCGGCCCCTACAATAAATAATTATTCCTCAATAACATATTCAAATGTGAGCATCGAGACACTCAAAAAAATTACATCGAATGCTATGATAAGTCCTAACCACGGCGGCTCGTGAGGCGATGGGACCAGTAGAGTCTCGGTCGCACGAACGGCACCTATGACGATAGGAACAATCAATGGAAACACCAGAATTGGTAATAATAGTTCTCGCGCCCGTGTCGCCGCTGCCATGATCGAGAACAATGTGCCGATAATGGCGATACCGAGCGTACCGAGCAAGACAATCGGAACGAGCGCACTTGCCAATAGCGGCACATCAAATAAAGCTGCATAAACGGGTAACGCGATAATTTCTACTACTCCGATAAATAGCAAATTCCCTAGTAGTTTGGCAAGATAGATCGCTTTGCGGTCAACGGGACACAGCAAGAGGCGGTCCATCGACCCCTGTTCACGCTCGGCAGCAATAGTGCGTCCCAAACCTAGCAGGCTGGCAAAGATAAAGGCGACCCACAATGCCCCTGGTGCAACAGCAAACTTGTTATCTATACGCAGATCAAAGGCGAAATTGAAGATGACGAGAACGAGCAAGGCGAACATGCCCATCCCCGTCCAGGTCTGCTTGCTGCGCAGTTCATAACGCACATCCTTCGCTAGAATGGCCCACACCTGCCCAAAGAAGATACGCGTTGTACTCATCGGCTCGTCTCCTGGCACACGCGTTGATATATCTCGCGCATCTCTTCCAAAGCTATAGACGCTGTTTCCTGCTGGTAGACAATTCGTCCTCCGTTAAGCAGCACAACGCGCGTACCAAGTTCCAGGGCACGCTCCAGTTGATGAGTCGTGAAGAGCGTCGTGCCACCTCGGTCGGTATGCTCCATTAAGAGAGCATCAATCAGTGCATGACCTTCCTGGTCAAGCCCCGTGTCTGGTTCGTCCAGCAAGAGCAAATGTGGCGAGTGCAGCAGTGCCCGCGCCCACGAAAGTCGCTGAATCTGCCCACGTGAAAATGTGCCAACACGCTCTCGCATACGTTTTTCCAGTCCTACACGTTGTAACAGGCCATATGCACGCTCCCGAGCGTCATTTACGCTATACATGCGCCCGAAGAAGAGCAGATTTTCCAGAGCTGTCAATTCCTCGTAGAGGTACGGCTGATGCGCCACAATTCCCACAAGCCGCCGCACCTGTTGGGCATCTTTTAGTATGTCAAATCCTTCCAGGGAGACGGCTCCCATACTCGGTTTAGTCAAGCCTGCCAGGATACGTAGAATAGTAGTTTTACCTGCTCCGTTGGCACCCAATAAGACGATACGTTCGCCTTGCTGTATAGTGAGGTCGATGCCGCGCAAAATGGGTTTGAGGCCATAAGCCTTTTTGAGGGCTTTGATTTCCAGTATGGTTTTGGATGACAGTTCCATCCTGTCTCCACCCTCAGGGCGACCACAAGGGCCGCCCCTACTATACACGACGTTTCTGCCGCTCCAGCGGCGCAGTATAGTAGGGGCAGCCCTTGTGGTCGCCCTGCCACTGCCACACGCGTTGTCACTATATCCAGTTGTATCTGGTTGACCGTTCATCGACGTGACGCCTCCTGCTCACTCATGATCGTACGGAGACGCGCTTTGGTTTTGGCGCGCCGCTCCTGGTAAACGGCTTTGCTGAGTTTGCCAGACTCGAACGACTTATCCAGGTTGAGCAATTCCTGCAGAAGTGCCTCTTTTTTATCTTTAGGCGTGGAGAGTACTGCATCCTTCACAGGTTTTATTGTCTTAGATGAAGCGACAGATGGCTTCCCTCTTCTGCCCTGCCGGGTCGCCGCCTTGCGACGGTTGACGCTATAGAGGTACCCTGTAACCACGATAATTGCTAATAAGAGAAGCCCACCCACAACGAGCCAGATGTTACTGGTGTTGAGCGGCTTTGTGCTGGTGGCATTTCCAGGCGTCGGGAGACCCTCTAACCCCACATGGATTTCGTCATTGCCCAGCAAAGCCGTTGCTTTAAATATGCGATAGGGATGGTCAGCATTAGTAATGACGCCGCCAGAGGTCAAGATGCCTGCATTGACGTGTATATCTGGCGGTACCAGAAACGAAAGCTGCACCGTCGGATACGCACTGGCGTAGGTGAAATCATATGTTGATGCGCTATATGGCACCTGGAATGAGAAGGAGAACTGCGTGTCTCCTGGCGGTAGAGCGGCATCAGTTGCAAAGCCGAGATCCACCTGTACTGTGTGATAGCCATCAAAGCCCGTCCCCAATGCCACAGACTTCGCGTTCCCTGGCAGTGAGAAGCGCAAGGCATTGGGCTTGCCCTTACTGGTATCGAATGAGCCAACATAGGTATGCGAGTCCAGGTTTCTAAAATAAAGAATTTCTGAAACACTGATCGTACCTTTTTGAACATCCGGCTCATGTACCAGGATAGTGCCATCCAATAGAGCAATTTTAGCGGTACTCGTCGTCGCCTCATAAACGGTGAGGTTAAGTTGCTGCACAGGTTTACTATCAAGGGAGACCACATCGCTCACATACTGCGCCCCCTGATAACGAATGTAAACGGCATAGCTAATCGTCTTATTGGGTGCCAGGTTGTCGAAGGTATAGGAGCCGTGGGCATCCGTCTTAGCAGTCCCCATATCTTGCGCATTATTACCCTGTGCCTCCTGTAGAGTCACCGTCTGCCCCGCCAATGGAGCCTTGTTTTTTGTACCATCAAGAAGCTGGCCCGTAATGCGACCATTGCCAGCCACTATGTGAGCTGAGGCTGGTGCGGATGTAAACGAGAATAGGAATACAATCATAGCGAGGCATAGCACAATCATGGATGCATGACGACCGCCAGCAGCATAATGACCGTGCTCGCGGTCATCATATTTAGCATCCATATATTCATTCAGTCGCATCGTTCCCGTTTTCCTTCATTTTGCGCAACTGTTCCTCGATCAGCTCGTCGAGATCCTGTCCGTCCTCCTGCTGGTCCCGCTCATGGCGCGATTTCAGCGCGGCAAGAACACGACGCATGTAACGCTCACGTAACGTATTGTAGTCCGTTTCTGAGATGTTGCCAAGCTGATAATCTAACTCGATCTCTTGTAGAGCGATACGTGCAGACTGCTCACGTTCCGTTCTCATACCTGCTACACCTTCAGCACCATTCGTCGAGGTTGTCGTCTGTGAAGCAAGAATTCTTGGAGCTTTCGTAAAAACGCTGCGATACAAAGGAAAGAGTACAAAAGTGAGTGCGGCTATACCCAGCACTATTGCAATGAGAATAGGCATTATTGTGCCTCCGTCCGACCAGCGCGCCCCATGTATCCAGTTTGCCCGAAGAGAGCATCTTCGTCTGCCAGTTCGTGTTCGAGTTGCACTCGATACCGCGCTAGTTCCTCCTCGTCCATATTGGCAAGCTCCGCGTCTTCCTGACTAGTCGTGTTATTATTGTTCATTGCGCCAATCGTGCTTGTTGCAGTCATAGGGGAACGCCAGTCACGCAGAGTGAAGAAGAGTAGAGATGCTCCCCCAAGTAGAAGGCCGATGGGAACGAGCCAGGCGAACAGCGAAAAGCCCCACCATGGCGGCGACCATACAATCTGTTCACCATAGCGGTCGATAAAGAACTGAATAATCTGCTGATCGGACTCACCCTCCTGCACCTTTTGGCGAATGATACCGCGCATCTCCTGCGCCAGTCCAACCGGTGCATCTGCCACGGACTCGCCCTGGCATACTGGACACTTCAGTTGCGAACCGATATGCTGTACACGCTGATCGAGCGTTTGATGCGTCGATGCCGTGAGCAACATGTACGACCAGAGCGCGGCAACGAGAGCAATGACACCCAGTAACGTAAAGAACCAGGGCGACCACAAGGGTCCGCCCCTACTATAACGCCTCGTCAGAGGAAAATCCGTACTATCGTAGGGGCGGACCCTTGTGGTCGCCCTGGAACGGTCACTACAGCCTTCGCTTGCTCGTACTATGCTCTTTTTACCATTCATCATGCCACCTCCTCCTTGGCGAGGGCAGGCCGTACAGCGCGTTGCGTCACAAAGACCTTGCGTTGCTCAGGCCACCAGCAGATGATGCCACCAATGAGCATCAAGAGACCACCATACCAGACCAGCGAGGTCAATGGGTTGACGAAGACATGAATAGTCGCCTGACCGGGACCCTGGAAATCTTGCAGGTACACATAGAAGTCTATCAGACCAATGGACGTTATGGAAATCTGACTCGCTGGCTGATCCTGGAAGTTGCGGTAAAACGTACGACCCGGATAGATGTATTGCTGTAACTGGCCGTTGCGCCACAGTTGAAGCTGCGCAGTAACAGCCTCCCTATCCGCTTCTTTGTCGTCGATATTGCCGAAGTAAACCAGGCGCGTGCCAGCAATAGTCATCTCCTGGCCTGACCTGAGTACCACTTCTTTCTGCGTCTGGAAGAAGTGCGAACCGATAACACCAATAGCGAGCATAGCCAGCCCCAAGTGTACAATGTAGCCGCCGTAACGTTGTCGATAGCGATTAAACAGCATATACAACGCGACCGGATAGGACTCACCATGTCCATGTCGTACAAGCATGCCACGCCACAATTCGTACAAAATGGCACCAGCAGTAAACGCACACACTGAGAAGCCAATATTTGCCACCACATCAGTGACACCCGCAAGCGGCAGGACTACGGCACAGATAGCAGCCAGGACGGCGGGAAAACTCAGATTCCGCCACAAAGAGCGCATAGAGGTACGCCGCCACGCGAGTAACGGACCCACTCCCATAGCCAGTATCAGAATGACAAAGAGCGGACCGTTAACGTTATTGTAGAATGGCGGCCCCACCGTCATCGTCTGCTTACGAATAACGGCAGAGATAAGCGGGAAGATCGTTCCCCACAGTGTCGCAAACGTGATACCGATCAGCAGCAGATTATTGAGCAGAAAAACACCCTCACGCGAGACCACCGAATCGAACTCTTGCTCAGGCTTCAGTTTGGGCAGTCGGTATAAAAAGAGTCCAGTCGAGAAAACAATGATAATCACCAGGAAGGACAGGAAGTATGAGCCAATGGCTGAATAGGCAAACGAGTGCACGGAACTGATGATGCCACTACGTACCTCAAAAGTGCCAAAGATGGCAAGGGCAAACGAGGCCACCACCAGACTCAGGTTCCAGACCTTGAGCATACCACGCCGCTCCTGGACCATCGTCGAGTGCAAAAATGCTGTAGCCGTAAGCCACGGTAATAAAGCAGCATTCTCCACAGGGTCCCACCCCCAATAGCCACCCCAACCCAGGACATGATAGGCCCACCACGCACCCAACACCAAACCAGTCGTCTGAATAGACCACGCGGCCAATGTCCAGCGTCGGATGGAGCGTAACCATCCGCTATCCAGCTTACCCGTAATCATCGCCGCGACAGCAAATGCGAACGGGACCGAAAAGCTCATGTAGCCCATCAACAGCATAGGTGGATGAACAAGCATACCAGGGTCCATCAGCAAAGGGTTAAGCCCATTGCCATCAGGCGGGGGCATCCCTACAACGCGAGTAAAAGGGTTGGAGACAGAGGTCAATACGAGCAAAAAGAAGACCTCAATACTCATCAGCGTTGCTATAACATATGGAACGAGTGCCACCGGAGCACGCCGCGCGGTAAAGACAAAGATAGCGGTGAAGACTGAGAGCATCAAACCCCAGTAGAGCAGCGACCCTTCCTGCCCACCATAGAAAGCTGACGTGGTGTAGTACCACGGCATAGATAGGCTTGAGTGTTGCGCTACATAGAGCACACCAAAATCGTGCGTTAAGAACGAGGCTATCAGAGCAGCCGAGGCCAGCAGCATGAAGAAGGTGACCGCAAGCGCGCTTCGCCTCGCCGCATCCACTAATGATACCGTATTGCGCACGGCTCCCAATACTCCGACAATAATAGCCAGAAGCGCGAAACCCAATGCAAGTATAAGAGAAATTATGCCTAAATCTGAAAAATACACGTCTAATCCTCTATTGATAGGGAAGACATCTCCGTAGAGGTCTCATTTATTACACCCGCGTTCCCACAGAACCAACGAGGGGGAATTGCCGAAATGGGTGTAATAGATGAGACCTCTACGACGTTACAATTTCACAATATCATTTCGCCGTCGGCGTTGCAGATTGAAACTTCGATGGACATTTCGCGAGCAGCGTTTGAGCTTGAAACGCTCCTTGACCATTATAATGTCCCTCTACCACAACCTGAATACCTGCACGAAAGATATCTGGCACGACACCGCTATAAATGACGGGCATCACGGCCTTACCATCGTTCATGACAAATGAGATACTCTGATTTGCATCGTCGTGCACAATTGACCCCGCCTGGACGACACCAGCAACACGCACCGATTGCGTGGTACAGGTGGTGCAGCTATGTAGCTCGGTTACGGTCATATAGTAGACGGCACTGACCTGTGTGTTGATGTAAACAAGATAAAATACAGCGCCCAGGATTGCGATACCCGCAATGATAAAGCTCAGCGGAATCCGCCTGCGCGACTTGCCGGGCTTCGCCGGTTTATTCTGCGCTAAGGTTAATGAATCAACGGCAGGCTGCACGGTAAAGACCTCTCTCAATGCGGCGCGATTGTCGCCTCAAACAACTGCTTGAGGAGTGCGCCAAGTACAAATACCAGTATTCCAAGGGTCAGCATAAGCTGCGGTGCGACCTTTGAAAGCCACGTAGAGCGTTTTGCCAGCCGACGAATGTTGCTTTGTCCAATGTAGATTGCCAGCACAAATAGCCCAATGGCCCCAGCAATCTTCAATCCCAATACAATCAAATAAGGTAAACCAAGCGTTGTTTGCGTCAAGCGGTCAAAGGTGAGAAATGCCCCACTTAAGAGCAGCACCCCAATACAGATGTTGACCAGTCGCTTGAACAGATCCGCTACCTTTCCCGCTATGGCGGGAGCAGGTCCGCCACTACGCAGTGCTGGCAAAACAACCACGATATACATGATGCTTCCACCCACCCACGCCGCCGCCGCGACCGTATGCGCCACACGCATAACCAGGCGAATTGCCAACATCACATTCAGCATCTCGCCGCCTTCTTCTTAAAAATGATATAACCCACCCCCGTACGGGCGCAATTGATTGCGCCCCATGGTCCTCGGCAAGGTAGGGCGCAATCAATTGCGCCCCATGGTCCTCGGCAAGGTAGGGCGCAATCAATTGCGCCCCTACAGAGAACCTGCATGACCGGATTATTTTGTAAAACGGCATAATCGGTCCCTACGATGTAATCTTCGCCAGTTCCATCTTTAATGCCTGATCGTTTAACTGTGCACGCCACATTCCAGTGATGACGCCTTCACGGTTAATGAACACAGTTACGGGAAACGTGGTTACACCGTAATCAATCGCTGTTGAGCCGTTCAAAGTATCTCGCACATTTGTGTAGTTAATACCATATTTTTTTATGAAAGCCTGTGCATCACTCGCTTTTTCAGGAGCATCGATACCAAGAAACGTGACACCCTGTGCTTGCAGTTTCGGAACATTTCTCTGTAAAAAAGGAGCTTCATCGTTACAAGGCCCACACCAGGAAGCCCAGAAATTGAGCATCACCGGCTTCCCCTTGAAGCTCGACAGACGCATCGTTTCAACACCGCCATCAGGCTTAACTATGGTCAAATCAGGTGCAGGCTTGCCCAGTAGCGGACTATTATAGTTCCCTATAGTCGCTGAATTAGTATTGCTAGAGTCTGAATTTGCTTGCTGTGATGGTGTCAAAAGTTGTGTCCAGAGCAGCACCAACAACGCCACGTTGAGTACGCTCACGACCACAAAGATGGTGATGCTGCGCTTACGTGAACGTTTTCGTATGACGGCTGGCTCTGCTGCAACCTCCCCTTCCAGCGGTTCTCGCGACTCTATTCCGTGTGTCTCGTCGGGTGTGATGCCGTTGACTTCCATAATCTATCTTTCTCACCTGATAAATAACATCTGTCTGATTATGGTGCTTGTGCCTGATAGTCAACTTGCAGTCAAAGAAGTTCACCTTACAATGACCTGAACGTTATTACCAAGAGAATACCCCTATGGGTTCGTCACCCTCAAATGTAGACCAATATAGCAGGATAACGATTTCCTTTATTCTTGAATTATTAAAAGAAAATTAGTTTTCTTGACGGTTGAGCTTCAATCTGTCTCAATTTGACTCGTCCAATACGTGAACTATTTTAGGTACAAGGCATTATTCTTTTTTGCCCAGTACAACATTAACTTAGCATCAACGAAAAGGAGTTTTTGATGGGAACTGTTACGAGTTGGGGGACTGCGATTATTGCCGCGTTTGGCAACGCGCTAAACCTCCTATTCGAGTTCGTCCCAAGGTTAATTGGCTTTCTTGTCATTCTACTAATTGGGTGGATTGTCGCCAGCGCAATAGCTAAGGGCATCACACTGCTTCTGCGTAAGGTCGGGTTTGATCGCATTGCGGACCGTATTGGTCTTTCCCGCTTTGCACAACAGGCAGGCATACGCACGGACGCTGCCGATATTTTGGGCAGAATTGCTTATTGGTTCATCTTCTTGATCTTCCTGGTGTCAGCCACGAACTCACTCGGTCTCACTACAGTGAGCGATCTGCTCGGGCGTGTGGTTGGTTTCCTTCCTAATGTGTTTGTCGCTATCCTGGTGCTTTTCCTGGGCACGCTCGCAGCTACTGTTGTTGCAGACATTATTCGCGGGGCGACCGCTAGCGCAAATATTGGCAATCCCAACATCTTCGCGAATATCGCTCGTTTTGCTATTCTTGGCTTTGTTGCCTTAATAGCTCTGGAGCAGTTGCAGATTGCAACCTCACTACTTAACATTTTGTTCACTGCTATTGTTGGTGCCCTTGCCCTTGCCGCTGGCCTGGCCTTCGGTCTAGGTGGACAGGACACGGCTCGTAGATACCTGGATCGTGCAGAGACCACAGCCAGCGATATTGGATCGCAACTCAGTGTACAGCAAGATGCACAACAGCGCATCAATCAGGCAAGAACCACTGCGCAGACGCAAATCAATCAACAACGTACCCGGTAACTCAAGATTTCTGTAAAGCTTTAAAAGGAGGAAAAGAAAACTATGGCATCTACAACATCACTTATCATTGGAGTGTTTACCCGTGAGTCCCAGGCCATGACTGCTGTTGACGCACTACGCAGCGCAGGGTTTGGCTATGATCAGGTCGGAGTTGCGGCTCATGAAAGAGGTCTAACCCCAGGCACGCTGCGCAGCGATCTCACAAACCTCGGAGTTCCACAGGAACAGGCTAGCTATTACGACACCGAGCTGCAAACTGGTCGCACTATTGTATCGGTGAGACCTGATGGTCGTGATCAGGAAGCAGTGAACATCCTGCGTCAGAGCGGTGGCTATGACTACGGCACGCAGAGCAGTGCTGCTGCCCAAACAACCACAAGCGCCAGCACCGCTGCTGCTCAGACAAACACAGCCGCTAGCGGCGCTGCCTATAGCAATGCCACTAACAATGCTGCGGATACTGGTGAACGCGTTCTTCGCCTGCGCGAAGAGGTCCTCAATGTGAACAAGATGCGCGTCCAGGCTGGCGAGGTGAGACTGCACAAGGAAGTTGTCGAAGAGCAGAAAACTGTCAACGTTCCTGTCACTCACGAAGAGGTCGTGATCGAGCGTCGCCCGGTCACTGGCGCACCGGTCGATAACACTCCCATTGGTCAGGATGAGACGATTAGAATTCCTGTAAGCGAGGAACAGGTCACAGTGACCAAGACTCCTGTCGTAACCGGCGAAGTCGCCATCGGCAAACAAGCCGTCCAGGAGACGCAACAGGTTACGGATACTGTGAGACGAGAAGAGGCTCGTGTTGACCGCCAGGGAGATGTAGATATCCAGGGGAACAACGTGACAAATAACGACGTGACAAACCGCTAGCACGTCTAAGCCTTACATACATAGAAATGGGCAATTCGACATCTTTGTGCCGAATTGCCCATTTCTATTAAGGACCGGTACAAGCTTTGTTTCCTTGGCGTTCTACGCCAAAGGGAGGTACTCTGATTTCAGCATCTCCCTGTACTTGTTCTATCAAGTCCCGCGTCGCACTCACTCCTTTCAAGAGGGCCAGCGGGTCGTGGCCGTAAGGGTGAACCTTGCCCTGCCGCGAATATCCTGTGACGAGGCTCCAACCAGCACCTCAAACTCCCCGGCTTCGGCGACCCACTCGTGCACCAGGTCATCGTAGTAGGCCAGCGCGTCACGGGCGACGCTCAGTGTCACCGTCTTGCATTCACCTGGCTCCAGGTGGACCTTCGCGAAGGCTTTGAGTTCTTTGTCGGGGCGCTGCAGACTCGCCACCACGTCCCGTAGGTAGAGCTGCACGACTTCTTTGCCCGCACGCTGCCCGGTGTTGGTGACATCGACCGACACCTGCAACGTATCGCCCAGGCCGATCTCCTGGGCACTCAGTCGCAGTGGGCTATATTTGAAGGTCGTGTAGGAGAGACCAAAGCCAAAGGGGAACAGCGGCGTGATGTGTTTCTTCTCATAGTAGCGATAGCCGACGAAGAGTCCCTCCCCATAGTAGACCTTACCGTTTTCACCCGGAAAATTGAGGTAGGCGGGAGTATCCTCCAGATACACTGGGAAGGTCTGGGGGAGTTTGCCTGAGGGGTTGGTGTCCCCGAAGAGCACATCGGCAATAGTATTGCCGCACTCCTGACCGGGATACCACGCCTGCACCACTGCCGCCACCTGCTCAAGCCAGGGCATGGTGATGGGCGAGCCAGTGTTGAGCACCACAATGGTGTGTGAGTTGGCCGCCGCCACCTGCTCAACAAGCGCATCCTGCTTCCCGGGCAAGTCCATATTTGGCCGATCGAAGCCTTCACTCTGCCATTCACCGCCAAACCCCACACAGACGATGGCCACATCCGAGGCCGCCGCCAGCGCTACTGCACGCTCGATGGTATCGGCGGGTAGCGGTGGGAGGCAGCCCAGATGGACGGCACCCAGGGGTACGTTCGCGCTCTTAGAAAGTTCAAGCGTGAGCAGATACGTGCGTCCGGCCTCCAGGGTGACCGTGGCCTGGACTTCCTTACCGCCCATACCTAGGAAATCTCCTCCATGCGTCTGCTCCCCCCAGTTATTGATCGCCTGCTGCCCATCGATGGACAAACGGCTGCGTCCGATGCTGATCAGTCCAAAGGTAGAGGCCCCGGTCTCCAAAGGCGTAAAGCGGCTGGTCGCGCGAAGGGAGAATTGCTGCGGATTGACTCCTGCGGGCATCTGGCCGGACCAGGAGAGTTCGGATTTTGGTTGGATTTCCTTATGAACGGGAGCACCTGAGAAATCGGGAGTATTGAAAAACTCGAGGGCAAATCCATGTTCTGTCCCCTCCGTACCAGCCAGGAGTAGCTCACTCTCAAGAAGGGGCAACAATTTGTAATTGGTACACCCTTGTTCGTAGCGCACAGTCACGTGGCCGCCGACTCTCGCCATTATGCCATCAAAGGGTGTGATCGCGTAATGTGCATTGAGTTGTGCACTGCCCCCACCCATGATCTGCGCGACCTTGGCGTTAGGACCAATGATCGCTAGCGACGTAACGTGCTCACGCTGGAGTGGAAGAAGATTGTGCTCGTTCTTGAGCAGGACGATCCCTTCCGCGCCTGCTTCCCGAATCAGCATGCGATGTTCCGCTAGATCGATGGCCCGTTCTGGCACTTCCTCCCGGCTCTCAAAGAGACCTGCTTTGACCAGGAGTTGTAGCAGGCGACGAACGCTGCTATCAATGGTGGCTTCGGCAACTTCGCCCCGCTCGACGGCTTCAAGCAACTTCTCGCCGCGCCAACGTGGGGAAGGCATCTCCACATCCAGCCCAGCATTGACGGAAGCGGCGGTACTCTTGACAGAGAAAAACCAGTCAGAGATCACAACCCCATCAAAGCCCCACTCCTGACGCAAAATCTGGGTTAAGAGATAGGAGTTTTCCGAGGCGGGAATGCCGTTCACCAGGTTATAGGCGGCCATGATGGTCCAGGGCTGAGTTTCGCGTACGGCAGCCTGGAAGGGCCGCAAATACAGTTCGCGCAGTGCCCGTTCGCGCACTTCAGAACTGATGCTGAAACGCTCGAACTCTTCGTCGTTACAGACGTAATGCTTGATCGATGCCCCCACCCCTTCCTGTTGTAGACCAGCGATGTAGGCCACAGCCAGACGAGCCGACAGGTAGGGGTCTTCCGAGAAACATTCAAAATTGCGTCCACCCAGCGGGGAACGCTGAATGTTGACGGTTGGGGCTAACAGCACCTGGGCACCCTTCATGCGCGCTTCCCGTGCCAACGCCTGTCCAACCCGTTCAAGCAGGTCGATGTTCCACGTCGAGGCAAGTGAGATCTCTGCCGGGAAGCAGGCGGCCTTCACTCCACTGGTGAACCCTCCCGCTCCACGGGTCCCATTGGGGCCATCGGTCATCTTCAGAGAGGGGATACCGAGTCGCTCTACAGGAACGGTATACCACTCATTCGTGCCAGCCAGCATCGCGACTTTTTCCTGCAAGGTCATCTGACTAAGCAGTTCTTCTACATTATGCAAACCCGTTACTCCTTCTCGGTATGGTGGACGCGCAAGGTGCTGCTGAGGGGGATGTCTCGTGAGGAGGCACCCACGTACACCGTGTAATCACCACTCACAATCTCCCAGCCGTTCCTGTTCACGTTCCAATAGGACAGCGGACGCGACGTGGAGTTCGGATCTAGCATCACGCTGACCTCCCTTGTCTCTCCCGGCTCTACCTCGACCTTCGCCCAGCCCACCAGACGCTTGGGTGGCTCATCCGCGCTGGCTGGCAAGCCGAGGTAAACCTGCGCAATCTCGGCACCCGCACGCGCACCGGTATTGGTAATCGTGAAGCGCACCTGCACGACCCTGGTATCGTCGCTCGTCTCGGGTTCCACCTGGAGCTGAGCGTAGGTGAAGCTGGTGTAGGAGAGTCCGTAGCCGAACGGGAAGAGCGGCTCCAGCCCCAACTGATCGTAGCCCCGGTAACCGACACCGAGGCCTTCCTTGAAGCTGGCCACAAAGCCGTCTCCGCCAGCATACTGCTGTGGCGAGGAGACCGGTGTCTCGTGGTCACTGCGTGGGAAGGTAACCGGCAGCTTGCCTGAGGGGTTGATGTCACCGAAGAGGACATCGGCCAGCGCGTTGCCCTGCTCCTGGCCGCCGTACCAACTCTCCAGCACCGCGGGCACACGCTCAAGCCATGGCATCAAAACCGGACCACCGCTGGCGACCACCACGATAGTGCGCGGATTGGCGGCGACAACCGTCTGGACGAGCAGGTCTTGCTCGTTGGAAAGCGTGAGGCTCGGCAGGTCGGCGTGCTCGTTCCTGTAGTCGCGCACGACGACCACCGCCACATCCACCCGCCCGGCGAGTGTTGCGGCTTGCTGCATCGCCGATGGCAGCACGCCCTCAGAGTGTTCCCAGCCCAAGCGCACCTTGCTGCCAATCATACCAATCGTGGAAGGATCCCCTGGAACGGGAGTTCTCTGCTCCGGCCGATCGGCCGCATAGTCGATCCGCAGCGCATGCGACTGAGCAGCGACCAGTTGCATCGTCACTGACTGGATTCCCAGTGTAATGCCTGGATCATCAATGAGCAGCTGCCCATCCAGATACAGACGTGCGGTCCCCAAGTGGGTCAGTGACAGCGTGTAGTCCCCAGTTGCTGGCACGTTGATGTTGCCCGTCCAGCGCACCGAGATGGCGTTGTTGAGATCCTTCGGTGTCGGTGGCAACGAGGTTGCTGTCATGCTGCCATAATTGAAGAAGCCGAGGTTGAGATTCACCTGCCGGTCAGTGCGAACTAGCCTCGGTTCGCCCTCGAAACGTGTGTTCGTCCAGTACTCGGCATGCAGCCCATGAACTTCAGGACCGGACTTGGCTAACGTGAGAATCGAGGACGGCACCGCTGGTGGGCCGGGCAGCAAATCGGCTGCAGACGCCGGGTCTGTCCCCTCTGCGTACTCCACCTGGATACCCTCGCCCACACGTCGCCGAATGCCCTCCAACATGCTTACGACAAACATCGGCTTGACGAAGGCACTGCCGCCCCCTGAGATGTAACTGTTGCCATCGGCACCAATGACGGCCATCGACCGTACTTCGCGACTTGACAGAGGCAGCAGTTCACCAGCATTCTTCAGCAGGACGATAGCGTGGCTAGCAGTCTCCCGCGCGAACTTGCTATGCTCCTGTACAGGCAACGAGCTGATCTGGACGGGATGCTCAAAGAGCCCGTATGTGAACATAGTACGCAAGATACGCCGCACCTTATCATCAAGGGTGGCTAGGCTCACCTGCCCCATCTGGATTGCCTCCAGTAGTTGATCACCGAAGAACTTCGCACCGGGCATCTCCTGGTCTAAACCGACATTGGCGGCCTCCACAGCGCTGTGCGTCGCCTCGAAGTCGCTCATCACCCAGCCTGTGAAGTCCAACTGTTGCTTGAGGACGTCGGTGAGCAGGTGACGGTTCTCGCAGGAGTAGACGCCGTTGACCTTGTTAAACGCGCCCATGACCGCACCAACCTGACCATCCTTCACGGCCATCTCGAATGGTGGGGTGTAGATCTCCTGCAACGTGCGCTCGTCGATCTGTGCATCTGCCCAGAACCGATTCTCCTCCTGAGTATTCAGATGGTAATGCTTGGCGGTAGCAACGACGGGGTGGCGCTGAACACCCTGGATGTAGCCAACACCTATCTGCCCTGTCAACAGCGGGTCCTCTCCCAACGCCTCGAACAGCCGACCGAACATTGGTAGCCGAGCGATATCTAGCCCCGGACCCAGCAAGACGTTGTGCCCCGTCGCCCACGCCTCGCTGCCAAGCAAGTTGCCGTACTGCTCGGCCGCCGCCACATCCCACGTCGCCGATAGCCCAATGGGCGCGGGCAGCGCAGTGGCCTTCCCCTCGTTGACGTCCTGCCTGCTGACACGGATGCCAGTGGGACCGTCGGCCATCGTCAATGCTGGGATTCCGAGCCGAGAAATCGGCGCGTTGTAGAAGCCGTAGGGAGCAGGAAACTCCCCGTGAACCATAGCGACCTTCTCTTCCAGCGCCATCTGCGCGAGCAGAAGAGCGACCCGCTCATCCGAGGATAACGACGTGTTCAGCCACGGCCAGTCGTGTGCTGGGGCTGGTGAGCCTGTACTCCTGTTCTCCATCTTTTCCCTCCTTGTACGAGACCACATCAAATGTATGGAGTGACACCCTACCTCCATCTCCAGCCTCAAGCGTGCCAGCATGTTGCACAGGTGCCTCACCAAGGAAGAAGGGACGCACCGCAGTACGCCCTTTCCTCTCGACGACAGCTGTCAAAGCAATCAGCCTTTGACACTGCCAGCTCCCAGTCCGCCACGCCAGAAGCGCTGCAAGAGAATACAGCCAATCAGCAGAGGGATCGAGGAGACCAAAGCCCCGGTCACGATCAGGTTGTAGATCGTCTGCGAATTGGCACCAGCATTGGCGCCGGTCACATTCCAGCTCTGTAATCCCACCGTCACTGGAAAGAGATTGGGGTCACTGAACATGACCAGCGGCAGAAAGAAGTTGGTCCAGATGCCCACGAACCCGAAGAGTAACACCGTGACCAGGGCTGGAGTCATCAGGTAGAGCGCAATCTGAAAGGTGCGAAACTCGTTGGCCCCATCAATGCGGGCCGCCTCCAGCAGTTCATCAGGCACCGAGGAGGCCGCATAGATGCGTGTCAGGTAAACGCCGAACGGATTGACCAGGCTGGGCAAGAGCACCGCCCAAATGGTGTTGGTCAGCCCCACTTTACTCATCATCAGGTACAGGGGGAGTGCCAGTGTTGTCGCAGGCACCAGGATGGACCCTAAGATAACCGAGAAGACCGCGTTACGCCCGCGGAAGACGTATTTCGCCAGCGCATAGCCAGCCATGGCGGCCAGGAGGGTTCCGATCACGCTGCCCACCCCGGCGTAGAGCAGCGTATTGAGCAGCCAGCGCCCAAAAATACCATCGTTGTAGGTAAAGAGGGACTGCAGATTGGTGAACAGATTAAAGTGGGGGGCGAACCACAGCCCGAAGGTGCCGAACAAATCGGCCTGACTCTTGGTCGCCGAGATCACCAACCACAAAAAGGGGATCAGAAAGTAGAGCGTGAAGATGAGCAGGATAGTCATCGCCCCAACACTCGCTAGGTTGAAGCGACGCGGATGCTCGTGCCTGGCGACGGCCAATTCCTGGACGGTTGGCATCGGGACGGAAGCGGCTTGTTGACTCATAGTACTTATACTCCTGCTTGTCTTTGCGTAACCCGTAGTACGCTAAACGAGAAGATACAGGTGACCACGGCCAGCACCACCGAGAGTGCTGCGGCATAGTAGTAGTTGTTGTTGCTAAAGGCGGTCGTGTAGGCATAGAAGACGGGCGTGTAGGATGTGGAGATGTTGTTGGAGATCGCCGAGAGCACCTGGGGTTCCGCGAAGAGTTGCAGCGTTCCGACGATAGAGAAAATGCAGGTCAGGACCAGGGCTGGAGCCACCAGTGGAATTTTGATGTTCCACGCCTGCCGCCAGCCGGTACAACCGTCGACCCGGGCCGCCTCGTAGATATCGGAGGGAATGGCTTGCAGGGCGGCGAAGATGATCAGCATGTTGTAGCCCGCGTAGGTCCAGGTGGCGATGTTGGCGATCGACCAGAGCACCGTCCCCGGCCCCAGGAAATCGGGTCCCGGCAAGCCGAAGGTCTGAAAGCCTTTGTCAATCGGGCTGAAGACCGGTTGGTAGAAAAAGGCCCACAATAGGGCGGCAATGATGCCCGGAATGGCAAAGGGCACAAAGAAGGCCACGCGGAAGAAGGCTTTCAAGCGCACCACCGCCGAGTCCAGGAGCAAGGCCAGCAGAAGGGCGACGATCAGCATGACCGGGACTTGCACGATGCCGTAGAGCAGCACCCGGCCTATACTGGTATAGAAGCTGGGGTCATGCACGACATCGACATAGTTGCCCAGGCCGTTAAAGCTGGTGGTGGCCGCTCCCAACCCCAGGCCGCTGCGCTGAGACTGAAACAAACTTTGATAGATCGCATAGATGATGGGCACGATATAAAACAGGGTGAACAAGACCACGAAGGGCAAGAGAAACAGATAGGGAGCCAGGGCCTTCGGCCGCAACGTTCGTGAGGTTCTCGGTGTACGGGCGGACACGTGATCGAGCGAGGTGATCTTCACATCCATCTGCTCGTTCTCCTTTCCGAACTAGTACTTCCGTGTACGTGCCGCTCCTTCACGGCCCACACGGGCCTATGAGAGCGAACCAGATGTTGAATTGATCGTGAACAACGCTCTGGCGGCTCGGCGAACACCTCCCACGTTCTACTCGCAGAGAGGTGCTCACCTCCGCGGCATCCTCTGCGGACGAGACGAGCAGCCAGAGAACTTCTGACCCGGCTCAGGTTGTGACGGTGAAGCCTTGCTTTTTCATGTAGGTGACGGTACTCTGCTGCACCGCATTGAGTCCATCGCTCAGGGTGCCCTTACCATTGACCGCGTTGGCGAAATTGTCCCCCATATCGTTGTAGACCTGTTGCATCGACGGTCCCCACTGGAAGTTGACATTCACCTGCTTGGCCGAGTCGCTGAAGACCTGGTTGATCACCTGGTTGCTAAAGAACGGCTGCGGACTGTTCACGGTGGACGAGCTTAAGGCGGAGACTAAGGCTGGATACGCGCCTGTAGAAAACTCCAGTTCGGCACTCTTTTCGTTGGCACTGATCCATTGGGCGAACACACTGGCCTCCTGCGGATGCTTCGTACTCTTGAAGGCCACGGTCGTGGATCCGCCCCAGTTGCTACTGACGTTTTGGCCCGCCTGCCACTGCGGGAGGGGGGCAACGCGCCACTTCCCCGCGGTCTGTGGGGCATTTTGTTTGAGGATACCATTCCCCCATGCGGCGGAGACCCAGGTGGCAAGTGTTCCGGTCTGAAAGTCGTTGTACCAGGCATTCGTGAAGTCCGCATCGGTCTTGACGAGCTTCTTATTGATCAAATCTTGCCAGTAGGAAGCAACCTGGAGGGCTTGCGGGTTATTGATGGACACCTTCCAGGACTGCCCACTGGTGCTGAACATGCTCCCGCCATTCTGCCACACCAGTCCAACGAACTGTCCTGGATTCCGAGGTGGAAAGTCAGTGATGTAGGCTTTCGGGTTGGCAGCATGCAGTTTCGCTGCGTCATCGGCGTACTGCGCCCAGGTGGTAGGTACCGGAAGATTATACTTCTTGAAAATATCATCCCGGTAGTACAGGGCCATAGGACCACCATCCTGCGGGATGGCATACACCCCATTGCTGAGAGTGACCTGGTTCCACATCCAAGACGGAAACTGATTCTTCACCGAGTTCGCTCCATACTGGGAGAGGTCAACGAGCGAGCCGGTCGTCTCGAATTGCGGCAAGGTCTGGAACTCGATTTGGGACAGGTCTGGCTCATTATTGGCCTTGATGGCCGTAAACAACTTGTTGTATTCGACCGGACCTGAACCCACATTACTCAGAGCTATATGAATATTGGAATGAGTCTGGTTAAAGAGCGCAACCTGCTTGTCCATCCCTGGAATCCAGGACCAGTAGGTCAAGCTTACCGGACCACTGGAGGTAGTGCCGCTCCCTGAAGTGGAACCACCTCCACAAGCAGCAAGCGAAGCCATGAGCATCAATGCTAAGCCAACGAGCGCGAATTCAACCGTAAAATGCCGCCTCCACTGAGGAAATAAAGGATATTGCATTGCCTGAGCACTCCTTTGGGCGTGTAAATAGACGAGCAACCACGATTACACGGTAACACTACAAGTCAGATCTACAAAGGCCGACCTTTTGCTGTAGTAGCGGGATAGGATTGCTGGAACGGTTCCCTTTCGTGCGTCCGAATAGTTTCCGCTTCCGCGTGCGAAGATATCTCGAGACTCTGCTGACACCTCATTTGTGACACGTATCACATTCCCTTGACAAGAGTATATACAATGCATCATACTGCTGTCAAGGATCGAAAATCTCTACGCTTTATGTGATGAATGATCCCTTCCCTCGGCAATGAGAATGACAGCTTATAGTCATTCATGGCCATCTGCACGAAGCGTAGCTTCTAGTCTGACACGAGAAGGTCTATGCCAAGAAAGAAACTATCACTTCCTCCTCTGACATCTCTTACCAGTCTTGACGTTGCGCGAAGAGCAGGGGTCTCCCGAACAGCAGTTTCCTATGTTCTCAACGAAAACGGCAAACGCAACGAGCATGTGAGCGAAGAGACACGTACGAAAGTGCTACAAGCAGCGCAGGAGCTTGGCTACAGTACACACAACTCCGCCCGCGCACTTCGCAAAGGGCTGAGCGAGGAGATGTGTATTATCGTTGACCTTCCCCTCACGATCCATCGCACTGAGTTGTTCGTCTCGGTGCAACAGCATGCCTTTCGCTATGGGTATCCCTCTGTCGTGTACTTTATCCAGGGATTCTCCCAAGAACAGATAAAAGATTTGCTTCTGAAGGTATTTGCCCGCCGCCCAATGGGCATTTTTGCCACCGCGCAAAGTATGACTCCTGAACACGTCACGCAGGCAGAGCGCATGGGGGTAGACAATATCGTGCTGTATTCCGTCAAGCCGCTCGAGTACGCTCGCACCATCGTCTTACCAACCAAGCCTATAGGATATCTGGCCGCCCAGCATCTACTGGAACGTGGGCATCGCCACTTGGCACTGGTACAGCCAGCTGACCCGTTCCATAAGCACGGGTTTCAGGGGCGGCTCGAAGGGATGCACGCTGCTCTTGCTGAGTTTCCGGGAGCGACTCTCGATATCTTACCACTTCAGCTCTCACTGTCCCACGCTCGTTCGCTGGTCGATACCGCTCTCACCGCAGTGGATCGTCCCACAGGCATCTATGCCTATAACGACGAGTACGCGCTGCTCTTACTGGGAGCACTGGCTGATCGCGGGATACAGGTGCCACAGGAGATTGCGGTAACCGGGACAGATGACATTTCCTTCAGTGAGATTATGAGACCAACCCTGACGACCATTTGCTTTGACACCCTCTCTCTCGCACAGCGTGCTGTTGAGATGCTGGTAACCAGATACAAAAGCCAGCCACTTTCCGAAGAACTCTCCCAGCCACTCATGCCACAATTAGTTCCACGCGAATCGACAGGAGGGCTGCAATAACGAGAAGGGATGCTTTCTCGATGATTCAAGCGTCCTGTCAGAAGCAGTTTCTGTAGAGATACCAGAAGTAGAGATACAGAACGGGGACAAGCCGTCGCCCTGCCCTCGAAAAATCGCCAGATATTGCATCAAATAATGCAATGTCTGGCGATTTTTGAATAGAACTAATGCTTACTTGTTTTTTCGTCTATGCGCTCAACATAGTCTTTCTGTTGACCATGAGAATGCTCGTGCTTCTCAACCGCGGCTTGAACCTCAGCACGTTTGGTATCATCAACTGCTTGCTGCTCAGACTGCTGTTGCACCTTGTCGTCTTGCTTTTTCTCTTCTGTCATATGAATGTATACTCTTTCGCTAGACCTCCCTCAGAACGACCACAAGAATACGCCCTGAGAGAAATCATCTACTTGTGCGACTTGTGAGCTTTTGCCTCAGCTTTATGCGCCTTCTCTTCAGCCTTAGAGGATTTCTCGTCGCCCTTGTGACCAGGCACACTATGCGCCTTATCTGCTGCCTTGTCATCCTTATCCCCGGCTTTATGTGCTTGCGTCTCGGACTTATGCGCCGTTGTGCTGGACTTGTGAGATGTACTCGCCGACTTATGTTCGGCAGTATCACGGCTCACGAGTTTGAAGAAGCGACTTTCTTCACCACTCGACGTGTGTTCCTGGTAGAGGAAAGCAAGGTTTTTCTCGTCAAACTTTGCAAAGAACTCATCCCATGAAATTTCTTCGAGAGAACCTGCACCACTGTAGCCAGGGAAGTCGATGCGCAATACTCCAGCCTCACCGTTTTTCTCTGTACTCTTCACAGTCGCTGGCTTCCCACCACGTGCCTCCGCCCATTGCTTTATCGTCTTGTGATCAGTTGTTGTATTGGATTCGCTAGCCATATAAACACCTCCAATAAAAACACTACATTTTTGTCAGGCGCGGTACATCGCACCCCTATCTACTGTTTCACGCTGTTGACGCAAATCTAGTTTCAGGCTGCGATGTATTTCAATGTATATGTGTTTCTACGCCGTCATCGCGGGTTCAAGTTCAACCTTGATCCAGCCCGGTTGACGCTCATCAAAGGCTTTGTATGCCTCGATAGCTGAAGTCATTGGCTCGCGCTCTGTCAATACTTGCTCGGGGTGGACGATGCCACCTGTTACTAGACTCACCAGAGACGGAATATACTTGCGATGGTTACAGTTGCCCATATTGATCTTAAGTTGCCGAGTCATCGCCAGACCTATTGGGAAGAACTGAGCCGTCTGCGGATAGACGCCAATAATACTGAGCGTGCCACCCTTCTCGGCTGCCTGCACCTCCCACATCACCGCTTGCCCTGGCGCATCGCCCTGATGCCAGTTTCCATTTTTCGGCTTGTTCTTGGGTGCTACCTGCTTCATCTCCTGCTTAAATTGCTGCTCCATCTGATCAGCCTTTTCTGCCGCAGGACCAGAATGTGGACGGTTCGCATCGACTCCAACGGCATCGATGACGCGTCGCACACCCATACCATTTGTAAGTTGCTCAATCCTCTCGACAGGATCGACCTCGTCGAAGTTGATGGGTTCGGCACCCTGCTTGCGCGCCATCTCCAAACGCGATGGAATATTGTCAACAGCAAACACGCGCTCAGCACCCATGATCTTAGCACTGGCGATAGCAAACTGACCGACGGGCCTATTGCCAAAAACGGCGACGGTATCGCCTTCGTTAATCTCGGCGAGCGCCGCACCAAAATAGGCCGTAGGGAAGATGTCAGAGAGCATAATCGCTTGGTCATCGGTCAATGAATCCGGTATTTTGATCAGTCCTACAGTGGCGAATGGAACACGGGCATATTCAGCCTGCAAACCGTCAAAACTCCCGGCTGGGACTGGCCCACCAAAGAAGGCAGTCCCCGCCTGTGGTCCATTTGGATTCGCGACATCACACTGAGCGTAATATCCCTGGCGGCAATAGGCGCAGTAGCCACATGCAATAGTAGAGGGGATGATAACGCGATCACCTATCTTGAGATTGCGTACATCTTTGCCGATCTCCTCAACAATACCCACCCCTTCATGACCCAGGATTGTTCCTGGCTTCATGCCTGGAAAGGTACCGCGAATCATATGCAGGTCAGTACCACAGATTGCACTGGCCGTGAGGCGCACAATAGCATCTTGTGGGTCTTTGATCTTAGGCTCACGTACATTATCGAGCCGGATGTCACCCAGCCCATGATAAACAACTGCTTTCATATCTCTGTCCTTATAAAAATCCCTTCTTTGGTGGTTACCAAATACAATTTCTCAGAAAGTACACGAACGAGCTTGACGATTGGTGACTCAAGCTTACTGGCAAGAGCCATAGCGATTACATTGGCAGCCTCGTTGCGCTAAAGTGACCAAATTGGTGGATCCCTTCAGGGCAACCGCAAGGATTCCCCTACCACGACAAACTCGTTTCACGTATAATAGGGGCGGACCCTTGTGGTCGCCCCTAATCGCTTGTGGGTCGCAACGTTCGGCAATTTATACGGATGTTGTACTACAGCGACTCCCCACTGTGACAGGCACAACCCTTTGCTCTGACTGTGTACCTAGCATCCACCGTAGTAAGGCGAAAAAGACTATAAGAAGTCCTGCCGCAACGATAGCGATATGAAGCATCATTCCTATGAATGCCACGAGCAATCCAATAGCCGTAATGATAGGCCAGATGCTTGGCGCTGCGTGAGTGGCATAAGAGGCCAGGAGCGCTTCTTCGGCTCTGGCAATGATAGCTGCCTCCTTCGCGGCACTGTCAGCAAGTAGCTGATCGATGCTCTCATGCATGATGCGGACATCAAAGGGTTTTGTAAGACAGGTGATTTGCGTCTGCGTTATTGTTGTAGTTGTATCTTTCAAAGGAAAGAGGCTCTCCCAGGCAAGCACAACTGTGGGAACCGATGCGAGAGATGAAGAGGCTTGCACATCTGTCAGCAGCGACCAATCGCTTCGTATACCATTGTCAACGTCAACTATGAGGAGGTCAGGCATCTCAACAGAAAGCATATGGGGGGGAGAGCTTGCCTCGACAACGTGCATACCACGATGTTGTAAGCCGAGAGCAATGAGTCGCCGCAGCGACGCGTCTGCCTCGATAAGAAGAACAGTTGACTTCTTTCCTTGGGACATAGATGCCTCTCTCCGTGATGCAGGTATCGTTCAAACTTCTATTAATCGCTTAAAAGAAGCATAGAAGATACACATTACGAAGTGTTGAACATAAAGCTACTATTCCTTACAAAGACCTGAATAGCTATAAGGTAAATGCCCTAGGGTATCCTCATGGGATTATCTGGCATCGCAAGAAAAAAGAGCGTCGCTCTTTTTTCTTGCGATGCCAGATAATCCCATGAGGAGAAGTGTTATTGTAGTTTCGCCAGCTTATACCCTACATCCGGTACTGTCAGAATATACCTGGGATGACGTGAGTCGGCCTCGATCTTGCGGCGTAGACGGCTGATATAGACCCAAATGAAGTCGATGTCACGGTTATATTCCGGCCCCCATACCTTCTCTAGCAGCAGTTCGTGAGTTACGACCATGCCGACATTCTGGGCAAGAGTGCTCAGCAGCCGATACTCGGTGCGACTGAGTTGGACGGTGCGGCCCTGGACCGTCACAATATGTTGTGCATAGTCGATTATCAAGTCGCCCGTGGCAAAGATGGCCTGAGTCGTCGGCTGTTCGAGTGATGTTGATTGACGACGCAGCAGGGCGCGAACCCTCGCTAACAGCTCCTTCATGCCAAATGGCTTCATTACCAGGTCGTCGCTACCCAGGTCAAAGAGATGGACGCGCTCATCCTCATCGCAATCATCACAGAGCATGATAACTGGCCTTTGCGAGAACTCACGCAGGCGTTGTAGCAACTCAATACCGCTCATATCCGCGAGGCGCGTTGAGAGCAGAATCACATCTGGCTCTTCGAGATCGAGTTGACGCAGAAATTGGACGCCATGACTAACCGTCTGAACGCGATACTGTTGCTCTTCTAGATTGTTGCGCAGGTAGCGTGTCATTCGTGCATCACTCTCGGCAAGCAGAACACGAATGCGTCGATCTTGCTTGAATAGAAGCGGACGCACCTTTTGCATTGCAGGTAAGCTATTTGGCATAACAGCACTGGTTTGTACCTGTTGTACCTGAGTCTGTGCTGTTGAGGAAAACAGCGCGGGTACACGTGATGCAAAAGGCAAGGTAAAGTAGAACGTGGTTCCTTGTCCAATGCCAAGGGAATCAGCCCAAATTTTACCACCATGCGCCTCTACTGTCGCACGAGCGGCGGCAAGTCCAAGTCCGCTCCCGTTAGAATGCTCCTCGTCCTTTTGTACACGGTAGAAGCGATCAAAGATACGGTCGAGGTGCTCCGGTGCGATACCTACACCCTCATCTGTGATACCGAGACGTAGTTCGATATCGTTGCTCTCTACGCGAATAGTGATAGGGCTGCCAGCAGATGAATAGGCAACAGCATTATTTAATAGATGACTGAGAGCCTGTTCAACGCGCAAAGCGTCGCACACCACGACAGGTACATCTGCCGCGATATTGAGTATCAAGCGGTGATCTGGCGCACGCTTTTGCCAGCGTTCAACGAGTTGTTCCAATAACTCAGGTATAGAAACCTGCGCCAGTCGCAAGTTTTGTGCGCCTGCGTCGAGTCGCCACACATCTAAGAGTGTATTCAGTACATCATAGAGGCGATCAGACTGCGTATCGATCATCTGCAGCATCTCGCGCTGCATAGCCGGGTCCCAACGCGCGGAACTTCCTAGAAGTGTTGTGGCACAGCCTTTGATGATGGCAAGAGGCGTCTTCAGTTCGTGGGCGGCGAGGGCCAGTGTTTCACTTCTCCCCTCGACAGCAGAGTGCTCAAGCGTCACGTCATCGAATAGGACACCTCGACCAAGCAAATGCCCCAGGTCGTCATGAACAGGGAAACTGTGCACGCGCAGCCACCGCATAGCAACGTCAGAAAGTACTGAGAAAGCGGCAATATCGGTGGACTGTTCTTGCTCAGGATGAAGCCAGACGCGATCAAGTTCAGCGCTAGCACTATTGGGATCAGCAGCGATAGAGAGCAGATGCTTACGCACATCAAAATCTTGCGAAGCAACCAAATCACTCTTGCCTACGCTAAGCAATCGTAACGCACTGGTATTTGAGTAGTTTATATGCTCTTTTTGATTAAGCAGCATGAGACCACTGCTCATGTTGGCGGCAACCTCTGAAAGCACATGATATTCTTGCGTAAAGCCTGCTGGGACTACATCATTATTTTTGCTACTGTTGTAATCTACGTCATCCCCATCAACAAAGCTCATCTGAAGACACTCTTTCCCCATATTCTTGTTATGTAGACTCGACTCTTTCATATTCTAACGTAACGGTCAAGGTTTAGCATATACGACAAAGGAAAGTAGCGTCCACGCAAGCGCGGACGCTACTTTCCTTTGTTATCTTCTTGGTTTATCTTATTTTATCGCGCTAATTGCGACAATCAGTGCCAGGTGAAAAATCATGGCGATAATGAAGCCTACAGCGATGAAGACAATCCACTTACGGTCACTAATATAATTGCGTACTCGAGTTGGATACGCCTGAGGCCACCGTTCTGAGGCAACAATACCCACCGCGACCCGTAACCGCAAAGGAGAACGTACCGGGGAAATACGCATCTCGTTGACGAGTGCATGATAGCATGGCTTACACAAAGCCCATGAGAGTCTTGGCTCAGGCACGCCCTCTGGTTCGATGATACGCAAGGGACGCATCCAGATACGCCCGTTACAGATAGAACAGTGTGTGATGATGCGCTTTCTCAGGCGGCGCGAACCCTCTCGACGAACCGCAACGACAGAGCCGCTTCTGCGCATTGCCTCTTTCATCCCTACTGTCCTTTCCATTTCTTATTTTCCACAAACTCATCCGGTATTACTGTATCTTCGCTTTTCTAATTGTACCACATCTACGACAACCAATCCTCCTTATATAGGAGGATTGAAAGGGGGAAAACAGGTAAGTTTGAACAAGATAGGGACGAGCCCTATCACTACTATACTGCCAACGATGCCATGTATAGTAGTGATAGGGCTTGTCCCTATCTTGTATCTCTAAACTATCCACGCAACAGCGGCAGCAGGTAGACGGTACTGAACACAATGACCCACACAATATCGACAAAGTGCCAGTACATCTCACCTGCCTCGATCACGAAGTGCTTCTTAGCAGTGAAGTCACCACGTATGGCACGAATGAGACAGATGATCAGGAACAATATACCAATAGAAACGTGCAGGCCGTGAAAACCTGTCAGCGTGAAGAATGCTGAACCAAATGTCTTGGTTGTGATGTTAAAGCCACCTTTGAACAGATTCGTATATTCGTACACCTGTCCACCTAGGAAGACCAGGCCCATGATAATTGTGGCACTCAGACCAAGCACGAGTGTTCGTTTGTTACCCTTTGCAATACCAGCACGCGCCAGAATAATAGGACCACTACTTGCAAGCAGAATGACCGTGTTGATCGCCGGATAGACTATATCCAGATGCTCTCCAGTCGGTAGTAACCACCTGCCAGCACTAGTTTGCGGACTGCGAATTTCCAGGTAGAGATATGCAGCAATCAGGTTGGCGAAGATCAAAGCTTCCGAGGCAATGAAGAATATCATGCCCCACCAGTTGATACCTCTGCCTACCTCACCTACGTGCTCCTCAAGTATTCTGACCTGTTCGCCGTGAACAGAACTCATAGCATGACTCCCTATCTCGATGATGCAATGTAGGGGCCCGATTTATCGCGCCCGTTCCCGTGCCATTTATGGCGCAGAGGCCCGATTTATCGCGCCCATGATATACACGCATCAATGCTTTCGACGTTCCAATCCCCAGCCGAGGATAGTGACGAAGACAAGTATCGCCCCGACACCTATGACAACAATATTTGTGATAATGCCCACAAGCAACACAACAAGAGCAAAAGCAAGAGCAAGAGGCCAGATACTCGGACGCGGACTAATCTCAGACTCGTAGACCAATCGCTCACGAAACTTTCTCTTCTTTCCACGCTTCTTACCAGACCCAGCAGGAAGTTCAACAAATACCTCAGAATTGGGCGTGGCCGACTCAACGGAAGTTTCTACACTCTCCGCGTTCTCGCCTTTCCCGCTTTCTTCAACCGTCGTTGCTATCTCTTGCTGTTGTACCTTATCTTTTTGCTCTTGGGACACCATAGACCTCTTCTCTGAGTGATATGTTCGATGTAGGGGTCTGATTTATCAAACCCTCGTCAGCATCACACCCTGAACGAGGATGTGATACATCAAATCCCGACAGGTTAATGGGTAATCGTCTTCCAGTCGGCGGTCTCCGGGTACTTCTTGTCATAGAAGGGGCGACGGCTGCGCACGACAGGAATCTCCAGGAAGTTGTACTTCTTTGGCGGCGATGCTGTATCCCATTCGAGTGTAAAGCCATCCCATGGGTCGGTTCCGGCCTTCTGACCACTCTTCAAGCTGATGATGAAGTTATACAGGAATACCATGACTCCTAAACCAATGGTAAAGGCACCGATGGTTGCAATCAGATTCAGTTCATTCCAACCCACGTTGCCAGAATAAGTGTAGTAGCGACGTGGCATACCGAGCAAGCCCAGGATATGCATGGGGAAGAAGGTCAGGTTGAGGCCGATCATTATCAGCCAGAATTGCAACTGACCGAGACGCTCACCAAGATACTTACCCGTCATCTTGGGGAACCAGTAATAGATACCCGCGAAGACAGCCAGGGCCGTACCGCCGAAGAGCACATAGTGAATGTGTGAAACCACGAAGTAGCTGTCCGTCATCTGATAGTCGAAGGGAACGACCGCGAGAGCCGCACCATTCAAACCACCGATCAAGAACATGGCAATGAAACCAAGTGCAAAGTACAGCGGAACCTTGAAATTGAGCTTACCACCCCAGATCGTTCCGATCCAGTTGAAAATCTTCACAGCCGTCGGGATAGCGATCAGCGTTGTGCTGGTCGCGAAGAACGCCTGCGCGATAGGCGGCAGACCAACCGCGAACATGTGGTGCGCCCACACTGTGAAGCTCAGGAAGCCGATAGCCACACCGGACCATGCAATGAAAGTGTAACCAAAGATAGGCTTACGTGAGAATACGGGCAGCACCTCCGAGATCATACCGAAGGCTGGCAGGATCAGAATGTACACCTCTGGATGTCCAAAGGACCAGAACAGGTGCTGCCAGAGCAGGGGGTCGCCGCCATTCTGATACTGGTAGAAATGTGTTCCCAGGTGACGGTCAAGCAGCAGCAGTACGCTAGCAGCGGTCAGGCTTGGCAGAGCGAAGAGCAGCAGGAATGCCTGTACCAGGACCATCCAGGCGAACAGAGGCATACGGTTGATGCTCATACCAGGGGCACGCAGCTTGAGCATGGTGACAACAAAGTTGACCGATCCAGCAATCGACGAGATACCAAGTAAAAGTGTACCAAGCAGCCAGAAATCTGTGTTCATGCCAGTCGTACAAGCGACAGCTTGAACGCCACAATTCGAGTTAGACAAAGGTGTGTAGTTGAACCAGCCAGAGTCGGGAGCACTTCCAAACAGAAAGCTAGATTGTAAGAAGATGCCGGCGAAGAACAGGAGCCAATACCCAAACGCGTTCAGGCGTGGGAAGGCCATATCACGAGCACCGATCATCAGCGGGATAACATAGTTCCCAAAGCCTGCAAAGACCGGTATGACGAACAAGAAGATCATGGTGACGCCATGCATCGTGAAGACCTGGCTGTACTCCTGAGCAGACAACACACGTCCATTCGGCACCGCCAACTGGGTGCGGATCAGGAGAGCCTCCATACCGCCGACCATAAAGAAGAAAAAGCCGGTGAGGAGGTACATGACGCCGATCATCTTGTGATCGGTCGTCATAAGCCACTCACCTATGTAGGTTTCGCCGAAAGTCTTTCTGCGAACTACTACTGTTGATTGACTATCACTGATAGTTCGGGTTGCCATTGGCAATTCCTCCGCTGTCTAGTCCCGTCCAGGGGACAGATGGGCTACTTATTGAAGAGTCTCTAGATACGCTACCAACTGCTTAATCTGATCTTGATTCAGGCTTACGATCATGTCGTTTCCTGGTTTGATACCTTGCGGGTCCGCTAACCACTTCGCAAGGTTACAGCCCTCCAGGTGGTTAGGATCAAGACATTTACTACGGTCGTGCGTCAATATACCACCCGCAATCAGATTACGGCTGGCAAAGTGCGTCAGGTTTGGTCCAACAAGACAGGCTTTGTTGAGATCATTGCACGTAGTCTTGGGGTCACTATATCCACTGAGGTACTTCTGACCTGTCCCAACAATGCCATGACACTGCGTACAAATGCCCTGGAAGGTCTGATAACCTTGTGCCGCTAGCGTTCCTTTAGCAGGAACTGCCGCAGCCTGTTGTTGCGTCGTGACCCAGGTGTTGAAATCGTTCTGTGTATCTATGACGGCGTTGAAGGCCATATGCGCATGTTGCACACCACAAAATTCAGCGCATTCACCATAGTAAACCCCGGTCTTATCAGCCTTGAACCACTTGCTGTTATTGTGCCCTGGAATATCGTCGGTCTTGCCTGTCAGAGCTGGAATCCAAAAACTGTGAATAACGTTGTTTGAGTAGAGATCAACATGCACAGTTGTGCCCACTGGAGCATGTAGTGAGTCAGCCGTGGTGATGTTGTATTGAGGATAATAGAACTCCCACCACCACTGATGTCCAGTGACTTCTACATTAATTCGCGGGCCTGACGACGGCTCTGATGCTACAGCGAACAGCGACTGAATGGTAAAGCCAAGCACCACAAACAAGATGAGTGCGGGAATGACTGTCCACAGAACCTCAATTCTGAGGTTGCCATGATTCTGCCTGGGATTAGGAGTTCCTGGCCTCTCACGGAAACGAACGATAGAGACGACGAGCGCACCCTCGACTAACACGAAGATGACCGTAGCAATTATCAGGACCACGTAGAACAGAAACTTTTCGTTGTCCGCTACGGGTCCGAAGGTATCCAAAATAGTATGAGGACCATACTCAGGCTGTGTATCGCCGCCGCACGCGGCTAATAGGAGCGAGAATAAGCCACCCGTGACCAGCATCAGCCACGGCCTTGCTCGACGAAATAGAGACTTCCTCACATTTGATCTCCTAAAAAGTTGGTTGACAATGAACAAAAATAGCACCTACAATGCCATACTTTTCCACTTTGATTTGTAGTGTAGTGATAGAGCCTGACAACAGGCTTGCAGTTCTTTGACTGTGCCTTACAAGCACCTGAACGTAGTTCGTAAATACTCTGTCCTACAAGTCTTCCTCATCTATGATATCCTCTTCACGTAAGTTAGCATCAACAACAGACTTCAAAATGGGTATATCATGCTCAACTGTAGCCCACACTACTTCATAATCAACATGAAAATATTGATGAATTAATATGTTCCTCATTGCACCTATTTGTTTCCACGAAACATTTGGATACTTGGTCTTGAAAGTTGCTGGCAGATTAATTACTGCCTCACCGATGATCTCAATTTGCCGAACAACCCATTCCTGTACCAACTCGCTTTCATCAAATTCGCGTCGCCCATTGCTGGTATATTTCAAAATGCGGTTGATAGCAACTTGAATATCATAAAGTCTTTCAGGAGTACCTCTCATAAAGCAACAGCATCTCTCAAGACATATTTACCAAATCTTCCACGTAATCCACCCTCAGTAACAATATCTACTTTGCAATTAAGCAGCTCCTCTAAATCCATCCATAACCCTGCTAAGTCTAAAAGACTACGCCCCTGCTCTAACTTTACTAGCAAATCTATGTCACTCTTCTCGTCAGCTTCACCTCGGGCAACAGAGCCAAACACACGCACATTAGATGCGCCGTACTGCTTTGCAATACGTAAAATGTCCTCGCGTTTTTCTCGTAACAGATCATTCAAGTCCATTTTCGCGCCTCTTCCATAAGAGAGATGACTATAGCAGAATATTGCTGGAGATATTGTAACATAGTTCCCGCTGAAATTCTCCTATTTTCTACACAATCCCTGCTTGCCCGGCCTCGTCCTCGATCTCCTCCTCGTCGTACATCTCGGCCTCTTCCGCACGTTGCCTGGCGTCTTGCTCTTGCATCCAGCGGATGAAGAGTATGCTTACCACAACAATGAAGAAAATGCTGCCAGGAATCCACATCAGCAGGCCGCCCAACTGCTGATCCACTTCAGGCGAGATGCCCCAAATCCTCGGTGCATGGATATAGCGCGTGTACAGTGGCGAGGTAAATGTAAGCCCCGCCCCTAGAAGCACCATAGGCATGTCGCTAAAGAACAGGTAGGCAATTTTCTTTCCAATAGAAAGAGGGGGAAGCCCGTCCTTTAATGGACTAAGCAGAGGCCACCAGAAGAGCACGCCGGTAGATACAAAGAGCAGATGCGAAAAGATATGCAGGGGCAGGTTGCTAATCATTGCATTGTACGTAGGTGGAGCGTGCCAGAACCAGAGGTTTGCATTGAAAAGGAGGCCCGCCACGATAGGCATGGTGAAAAACTGACCCAGTTTCAGAACAACACGATTGCGCAAAAGCGGTTGCACGAGCCAACCCGGAGTTCCCAACACCATTAATGGTGCCCCGGCAAATGATAAGAGCAGGTGCAGCACCATATGAGCACTGAAAAGATAGTCGTCCGCCAGTTTATCCAATGGTGTGAAAAGTGCCAGGAAAATGATGTTGACGCCGAGCAGAAACGCAATCATCTGACCCATGTTTACCGAGTCTGCTAGATGATACTTTTTTCGCAGCGGCCCCATAGCATAAAGATACAAACCAATGATAGCGATAGTGCCGAGTATAATAGATGGCTGCCAGTTCCAGGCAGTCAGCCAGAAATCAGGTCCAAAATTGTTGCCCATTTGCAATTAACCTTTCCAGTATATACCCGATACATACTATAACAGGAGAGGAAAAGGGTTACAAGAACATTGAGGACTACAGGATGATGGAGGATGCCGCCATCATCCTGTAGTCCTCAATGTTCTTAATTGTTTAGGTGATTGTAAGGTGCGACTCAACTCTTGCAAGGGAGGTATCAGGAGAGACGACGACAATAGGGAGCGTCGAAATATCTATCTAAAGGGGATGCTTCAGTATGAAGTGGATACGCCGCGTCGCCTGGGTGACGGTTGCATTTACATATCTTTTAGTTGGCTTAGGCGTGACGGTACGCGCCAACAATGCTGGTTTGAGTTGTCCTGACTGGCCTCTCTGTTATGGTAGGCCGTTTGCATTTCCCGATATCGGGGCGCTGCTCGAAGAGGTACACCGCTACACCGCCTCCATTGTCAGCACGCTGATTTTTGTCCTGGCCGTGTGTACGTTAATTTGGGCGCGTAAGAATAGAGAAGTACTCGTTCCCGCCCTGCTCGCCATTCCTCTACTGCTTGTGCAAATCGTCCTTGGCGGCTTAACAGTGCTTTGGAAGCTGCCACCTGAGATTATCACAGCACACCTCGGCACGGCATTAGCGATCTTTGCGACGGTTATCACGGTTGCGGTCATGGCTGGCAACTCGGCTCCAAATAGAGAGCACCCTGAGAAAACGCGCAAGTTTGTTCGTCTCGCCATGACGAATGCCCTCCTCGTCTATGGGCTGATGTTGAGTGGCTCATATGTCGTTGGAAGCGGCGCGTCACTGGCCTGTACAAGCTGGCCTCTGTGTGGAACGGCACCCGATTGGGCGGTTCGCCTCCACCTGAACGACATCAACATGTTGCATCGTTATATCGCAACGTTTGTTGGACTTGTCCTTGTATGGACTCTGATTGCAGCGTGGCGCAGACGTAGCGTTGCACTTGGTCAGGCATGGGTAGCAGTTGTGGCTGGCATCCTCTTCATCGCGCAATCTACCGTTGGAGCGCTCATCGTTCTCCTACATAAGCCCGTCTATACTCAGATTCTGCATCTCGCTCTCTCAACTGCCGTGTGGGGCTGCCTTGTCCTGCTAGCCGTTCTCGCGGCTCGTCAACTCCGCGCCACACCACACAATATTGCAGTTGATGACACTGAGGATGAACAGCTTACAACAACAAGGTCAGCAAGGCAAAAGCAAGAGGCTGGACCGCTACGTCAGACCATCTCGAGCTATGTCAACCTTATCAAGCCGCATGTCACAGTGCTTCTCTTAGGAACGACGGCGGCGGCAATGACAATCGCAAAGGGGAGTTTTCCTCCCTTCGGTCTCTTCGTGGCGACGCTGCTCGGCGGTGCGATGGCGGCAGGTAGCGCCAACTGCATCAACTGCTATATTGATCGCGACATCGACCAGATCATGGGACGTACTCAACGTCGCTCTCTTCCGTCTGGCAAGGTTGAGCCAACACACGCGTTGATCTTCGGCGTGGTGCTGGGAATCGGTTCTTTCCTGGTACTGTATGCCTTCGTTAACCTGCTCAGTGCCTGCCTTGCGTTCTCCGCAATCCTGTTCTACGTATTTGTCTATACGCTTGGATTGAAGCGTACAACAGCACAGAACATCGTAATCGGTGGAGCTGCTGGAGCAGTGCCAGTATTGGTCGGTTGGGCCGCTGTGACAAACACGATCACGCTTCCCGCCATCTGGCTCTTTGCCATCATCTTCTACTGGACACCGCCGCATTTCTGGGCCTTATCGCTGCTCATTCAGAAAGACTACGAGAAGGCGCATGTTCCCATGTTGCCCGTGATGATGGGTGAGCGTGAAACACATAAGCAGATATTCCTTTATTCGCTCTTGCTACTTGCCGTTACGCTGGTCCTGTTCGCGCTTCACACAATGGGCTACATCTACCTCGTGGCAGCAGTCATTCTAGGCGGCATCCTGCTCTATATGTCGATAAAGCTCCTCGTTGACAAGACAAAGAACTGGGCACGTACGATTTTCTGGTACTCGAACTGTTACCTTGCGGCAATCTTCGCGGTAATGGTCATAGATAGAGTTTTGCGCAACTAAAAAGTACAGGTAAAAAAAATATGAACTGGCGTCTCGCCTCGCGGCTCTCGGTTATCACATTTGCGATTCTGGTCGTTGTGCTTGTAACCCTTATACAAAACAACAAAGGGCTCTTCTCAACAACTCAAAGTACAGTTTCATTTGGCACAAGTTCATCGGGATTACAAGGAAGTGATCTCGGTGGAACTCCCGCGCCCGATTTCAGTCTGACCGATCAAAATGGAAAGCAGGTCTCGCTTTCACAGTTCAAAGGACAGCCGGTCGTGCTCACATTTCTGTATACGCACTGCCCCGACCAGTGTCCATTGACAGCCGAAAAGCTACACACAGCGTTATCGAGTCTCGGCAGCGATGCTTCAAAAGTGGGAGTGCTGGCGGTGAGTACGGATCCAAAGGGAGATACGATAAACACGGCTCAGACGTTCACGCAACAGCACAACATGCAAGGCTACTGGCACTACCTCGTGGGTCCACAAGACAAACTGTCGCCCGTCTGGTCTTCATACAACGTCTATGCACAGGGCCAACAACAATCAGTCGATCATACACTGGCAATCTACATGATCGACAAACAGGGGCACGAACGAGCCTTCTTCGGAGGCAACACCTTCAAGCCCGAACAGATAGAGACCGATCTCAAAATTCTGCTAAAGGAATAATGAAAACCTGAAAAGTTTAGGGCACTCGCAAGGGGATGCCTCCCCATACAAAACTTGCACCAGTGGCATACATGCATGGGAGGGGCATCCCCTTGCGGGTGCCCTTGCCAACTACTTCATGATAGAGAAACATCTTGATCTATGCACGGCGATAGGAACGTCTGTAAGTGATGGCACGCCAGATCAATACCAGCAATATCGCACCAACAAGTGCTCTGACAATTGGCACTCCGAAGATGTAAATGTCTCCGATGCCATTAATAATGAGAACATGCGTCATCAACCAGATGCCGATAAGGGCGGCAATGATGGCACCTATGAATCCAAAGGGTAGGCTAGATTTGACTACGCGTTCCGCAATGATACCAACAATAGCAGCAATAACAAGATACAGAATTAGATCAAGTCCGATAGAAAAGACATTGTTACCTAGTCTGACTTGAATACCATCCGCCAGGATCAACATAGAAGCTAGCATGACATTCTCCTTTACCCGGCTACTCCTTTTTTATGAGTAGCATTAGTGCATCAACATTGAGTATGATGTAATCTATCTCTTATACGAGTTAAACATACTGTACAGTTTCGCTTTTCGTTAAAAAACAGAAAAACTACTTTGATTGGAGATACAGATGAGTGACCCATTCATGGACGAACAGATACTCGATACGTGGAATATACATACTCGCATCAACCTCTATCTGCTCGATGCTATCGCACCTGAAGCCTTCAATGATGTCTCGGCCTCAAAGGGCCGCAGTGTAGGCGAACAGTTTGCCCACATGCACAATACCCGCCTTATATGGCTCAAGTCCGCCGCCCCCGAACTGCTAGAGGGGTTAGAGAAGATTAATTTATAAAATTTTAATTGACTCGCACCACTTCCTGAGGTATCATTAAAAGGATTTGCGTATTTTAATATACAATCATGTAGCAATAGGAAGTGGAGGATATTTATGTATCCTTGTGAGGATGAGCGGTGAGTACTGATAATCTATATGCATGGCGCGCATTACTAGGCAAGATGATAAGTGATTTACAAGAGCGGCAACGCATAGCCGATGCGTTGGGTGTAACTACCATAACGTTGACGCGCTGGGCTACGAAGAAGTCGAATCCGCGTATGGAAAGCCTTCGACTGCTTCTTCGAACCCTCCCTTCGCATCGTCAGCAGTTTATAGAGCTTATTCAAGAAGAGTTTCCGAATTTCATGGTGGAGGACGTCTCAGCAGAGAAGACATTACAGGAAATTCCTTCCGCGTTCTATGATCGTGTGCTTCGTGCATATGCATCTAGTCCACCACTATTGCGTGCGTCATCAATTCGTATCACTATTTTGCAGCAAATTTTGAGCCATCTCGACCCCACGCAGTTCGGGTTAGCGATTAGCATAAGCCAATGCATCCTCCCCTCAGCAAGGCAGAAAGTGCGTAGTTTGCGGGAGGAAATGGGACGCGGGAATCTTCCCTGGCGCAGCCACCTGGAGAATCGCACCCAGTTCCTGGGCATCGAGTCACTTCCCGGATATGCAGTGTCAACAGGTCATGCAGTGGTGGTACAGAGTCGCGAAGAGAAATCGTTCTTGTTCCCCACTCATCACGTCGCGTGGGAACAGAGCGCGGTTGCACAGCCACTGCTCCTCTCAGACCGTATCACCGGATGTCTTTATATCTCCAGCACACAGCAGAACTACTTTTCCGAAGCACGACAATATCTTATCAGGAGTTACGCGGATTTACTGTTACTGGCCTTTGAGCATGACCAATTCTATAATATAGAACAAATGGCCCTGGGAACCATGCCTCCCTACGAGATTCAGAAACCATATCTAGCTCGTTTTCAGCAACGCGTTGTGCAACATATGATACAAGCAACTCAACAAAACCAGCCAGTTACAAGACTACAGGCAGAACTGCTGGTAACGCAGGAACTAGAGAAAGAACTGCTTTTACTTCCGTACGAGATAGATAATACGCCTCTAGAATGTGAATAGATGCCAGAAGCAAGCACAAAGCAGGAGATTTAACATGACACAATCCAATTCATCCCACGATCAAGGCAACAACACTTATATATTGGATGTCGAAAGCTCGTTGGAAATGGCACGTCTGCTCGATCAAGACAAAGTTATTACCGAAGGTATGGGCGGCATCTTTCCAGAGCGAGAGGACGAAGACCTAACAGGTATTTCACGTATCCTTGATGTCGCCTGCGGTCCAGGTGGATGGGTGCACGAGGTGGCCCACACCTATCCGCACATCAAGGTAGTGGGTATCGACATCAGCAAGAACACGATTAACTATGCTCGTGCGCACGCCCACGTGCGGAAACTCAATAACGCACATTTTCAGGTGATGGATGCACTCAAACCATTGGATTTTCCCGATGGGTCATTCGATATGGTGAATATGCGTACTGTTGCTGGCTTCGTGCTTCCACACCTGTGGCCTCAATTTTTGGCGGAATGTAAACGTGTTTTGCGCCCTGGTGGCATCCTTCGCTCCACAGAGAGCGAAGCTGGTGGTACGAACGCTCTTGCTTATGGGACACTACTGAACATGTTTAGCCAGGCACTACAACGCCTGGGTCGCAGTTTTTCTCCCACTGGACACTACATTGGGATATTACCAGAGCTACGGACTCTGCTGCAGAATGCGGGCTTGCAAAATATTCAAAGCAAGGCGCATGTAATCGACTTCTCTTTCGGTATGAAGGCACACGAAGGCATGTACCAGGATGTAAGGCTTCTGTTCGAACTTTCACAACCTCTCCTGCTTAAGACAAAGGTTACAACACCAGAAGAGTTTGCGACTCTATACGACCAGGCGATGGAAGAGCTACAGTCGGATAACTTCCACGGGCTGATGTTCCTGCTTACCATATGGGGCGAGAAAGCG
>JAABUQ010001206.1_pt1 | contig 56932 bp, 64 predicted proteins | sample 5560001 | NCBI WGS metagenome assembly JAABUQ01 (sample SAMN10711888, study PRJNA513371) | rock metagenome | isolation source: Antarctica rocks | place: Antarctica: Victoria Land, Finger Mt nord | collected 2015-12-18
GGATGAGGCGGGGGGGCAGGTAGTGACTGTGGGGCGGGACGAGGATGTTAAGGTGTGGGAGCGGGGTGGGGGGGAGTTGGTGTGGGTTTATCGGGGGCATTGGGAGGAGGTGACTGGGTGTGTGGTTTTGGGGCGGGAGGTTGTGACTGCGGGGATTGATGGGACGGTCAGGAGGTGGGGTTTGAGTGGGGAGGCGATCGGGAGGGCGAGGAGGGAGGAGGAGGAAGGGGATGAGGGGGGGGAGGTGGAGGAAGTTGGGGGTGAAGGGGGCGGGAAAGTGATAACGGAGGAGGAGGAGAGGGAGCTGGGGGAGTTGATGGATGAGTGAATAGGAGATATCGACAAATTAACAATTTCCAATACGCAGATTCACAAAACGCTCACGTCATACTCCGACCCTCGCTCCTTTCGCCAGCAACCACTTCCCCGTCGGTGCTCCAGCTGCCGACCTAATATTCACTCAACCGCAACTTCTTCCCCACAGTAGGGCGTCTGAACGCCTTCTCGCCCGGCCGATCCTTCTCCTCCTCATTGGCCTTGAGCGCCTGGAGAAGCATGCCGGCATCGAAAAAGCCATCTACAAAACAATTCCATCAGCAACAGTTCCCCCAACCAACCGATTCCTCGAAAAGGCTAGGGGAGGCGAAAGAAAAGAAAAAAGGCAAGAGAATCGAGTAAAGAGCCACTCACAACCGCCCAACCCATCATCATCATCCTCCTCCTTCTCCCCCACCGCCTCCTCAGCCCCAACCTTCTTCCCCAACCTCTTCCCCCCCCCGTTCCGCTCCTCCCTCTCATTCTCCCTCGCCCTACTCCCCTGACTCTTCCCCTCCCTTCTCGTCGCCCTCAACAGCTTCCGCACCTCCAAAAAATAACTCTCCACCGCATCCACAAACCGTTTCGTCTGCCGATGTTTACTGCTCGCGCACAGACTCACGCTGTCATCCTTGATGATATACCCGATCCCGAAACCCTCTCCGCTCGTCGGCCCGAAGCCGAATTGCCGGAGGGACGGGTTCCCGCAGTTGGACGTGCTGAGGATGGTGTTGTTGATGCAATCCCAGCCGGCATCGGCGAAGAGGGCGGGCATCTGCTGGGCGGTGCCTTTTGGGTACGGGGAGGGCGAGGATGGGGCGCGTGGCGGCTCTTCGCTTTTCTCTGGAGGTTGCGCGCGGCCGGTGGACGCGGGCGAGTCCTCGACGGAGCTGGTGTAGCCGTTGGAGCTCATGCCGGTGCTGCTGGCCGCTTCGGCGCCTTCCTCGTCGACCGCGCGCTGCCACACGCAATAGAGGGCGTACAGGTGCCGGTCTTGCACTTGGGCTTTGGCGCATTCTTTCGTGTGCGCGGTGTGTTTCGCGCACGCCTTGCGCAGGGCGTCGACTTTCTGCTGCGCGGGGTTCTCGGCCCAGAAGGTGCGCACGAAGTCGGCGGATTCGGTGGAGACGACGCGGATGGCTTCGGTGCGGCCGTGCAGGTATACTTTGGTCATGGCCGGCTCGTACGTGTTCTCTACGCGGCCGTAGAGACCGTAGTACGCGGCTTGGAAGGCCATCTGGACAAAGGCGTCCGGGGAGAAGCCCATGGAGGTCATGAAGTTCTTGCCATACCCCGCGAATTCGAGGGTCTGGAATTCGTTCTGCTGGATCAGATCCGCGAGCCGGGTTTCGGCGAACCGGAGCGCGGTGGAGAGTTCGGGGAGCATGTCCCATTCCAGCTTGTGGGGCGTGGTGCTGACGTCGCCGAAGGAGTCGGGGTCGCGTTTTGACGGGTCTGGGGAGGTGGAGGCCCATAGGGAGGGAGCGAGGCCGTTGATGCTCTTCGCGAAACGAAGGATCGTGTCCGTGTAGACGTCGCTGGCGAAGCGGAGCACAGTGTGCCCGTCAACACCTGTGTGCTCGAAGTTGATCCCCGCGGACCCGTTTTTGCACACGATGATTTGCATTTTGTCGTACCAGCGGTTGGTGCACGTGCCGATCTGGACGCCTTTGACAACTTCATTGGTGCCGCAGAGCATGTTTGTGCAGAGTTCGGCGCTGGTTTTGGGGGCGGTGTAGTCGAGGCAGAGGATGAAGAGGGAGGAGTCGACTATATTGAGGCATTCGGCGTTGTTCGAGTCTTCGTCTCTGGTCAAGACGTCTCGCAAGCCGGACCAGATCTTTCGATTCTCTGTACTGAGAACGCCCAGGGCACCTCTCGCCGCTTCTTGGATGGGGGTCTCCTCCGCATCGTCGACGATGACTTGAAGATTGATGGCCAAATCCTTTTCTGTCATGATCAAGTCGGAGTCGTCGTCCAAGACGTCGAACCAATAAAATTGGCCTTTGCAGAGCACGACTACGTGTTTCGATCCGCTGTCCTGCGCAATCTGGCATCCGTTCTCCGTTGGTACTCGAGCGGTACCGAAGAGTCTCGAGTACTGGTACATGCATAATGGGTTCCCTCGCAGGGTATCTGGAGGAAGCTCCTCCTTTCTTATGGCGCGAACGAAGGACAAAGCGGAAACTACTAACGATGCAGCGCGCGTGACCTGATTATTTCGCGCTGGCGTTGGATCATCTTCGAGAAGGAAGAACGGATTCAGATTCAAGACCACCGGGTTGTCGAAGTTGAGATACGAATCATACCCTGCGATGCCGATCAGTGAAGAATGTCTACTACTTACGGACCTCCAAGGTCTTACAGAATTGTTCAATGTAACTGGTCTTCCCTGTAGCATACTTCTTCAGTCTTGACTGAAGTTCCGGACCCTCTCCTTTCAAGAAATCCTGCACTGCAGCAGCTGTATCTGCTTGTTCTCGCTTACTCTGCAACGGTTTGAGGACATCCACATATTTCTTCATGGAACCTTCCAACTCGGGTATCGGGAGTTTGGGAAGCTTTTCTTGGGCCGCGAAGGTAATGCCGGGCTGCTGCTTGACCCCGCTGGATGCCAGGGGTTCCTTTTGAGCAGATGAGAATTCCCGCTTCCCATCCTGGGTTGGGGCTTTGTCTGCATCCGAGGCAGGCGGTTGTGACTTTGCCAGCGATTCGTTCAGAGACGTCGGCATGGTGAAATTGTGTGCTGGCATCTTGAATAAGCTCTGGTCAAGTAAAGGTTGACGCAACTAGGGTTGATATGGATAGAAGTTTCAAAGCACTGCGATAGAAATAGTGACAGTCTTGCAGGTAATAAGAAGGCATTGCTTAGCAAGCTTGAGCGGTGCAACAGTGCTCATGCATAGCAGCAAGTATACTAAAGAATCGGGCGTAATCTTCTGGACAAGGAAGCTTATGGGAAGTGTCGACTTCAAATACGGAGTACTGGAAATAATCCCGCCCCATCTCAAGGGCCAAAGGAAGGAAGCCACTGGGCTTGCGTTACCCAGTGAATGCGTACCTCTTTACCCGCAAACTCACGACTGATAGTCCATGGATGGCCGTTATCGCCCGATCAATATCTGCACATGGTACGTTCATTCCTCTCGTGCATTCGTCTTTCGTAGCGCTGACGATAATTATCTGTGGGGACGTCGCATTGCACGATGATGGTGAAAGTCTACCCGGACGAAGGGAGATACAGGGTTGGATGGGATTGCGGCTTCTGCTTGGTGTTTTACCCACGGACAAGAGGGTATGCTCGTTGATTGCGGTCGATGGAAGTCTTGGGAGCCGTTATAAACAGTAGTCTACGTCTGTCGCCAATGTTTGGGGCATTGCTGTCCGACGCTGAAAGAGTGACCTTGTTCTAGGTCACCACTCCCGCGTCATTGGGTTTCGCCGTGGGGCCGAGATCGCGGGGGCGGGGGGAGAACGTGGGGTGAGCCGCAAAGGTGGGTCCGAGGTCTGCAGTAGATAGTTTCCCTGGGCGAAAGTTGTTCGATGGGGCAGAACAAACGACAGGATGTACACTTCTAACGGTGCTCGCATCTGCAAGGACTTTGAACCTATTGAATGAGAATGGAAGGCACTGCTGATTTATCTGGTGCTTTTCCATCTACTCAACTTGGCCGTGCTCATCAGAATATACACATGTATCATTCCGAACTCTAGCCCTCAAGACCGATCATTCGCATCAAACTTGGCCTGCCAAAACCCCCGGAAATGCTTCTGCATGCCTGCCGCTCCCAATTGCTCCACCTCCTTGGGCGTCATACTGAAAGTCATTGCCCGTAGATAGTCGCTCAACCGCTGCTCCTTGCCACTCGTCGTAATGGCAACGACCCCCTGATCAATGCACCACCTTAATGACACCTCTCCTTCACTGACGTAGTATTTCCTCGCCAGTTTCTCCAGCATTTGATCACACGGACCGGGCTTGGCCTTCGTAGCAGGGGTTAGGGGCCCATACGCTGCCGTGGCGATGTTGTGCTCTTTCTGGAAGGCCAGGAGGTTTCCGTGTTGCAGGTAGGGGTGATACTCGATTTGGTTTATGCTTGGAGGAATTTTTGCCGTGGCCAGTGTCGCTTTCAGATGCTTTTCGAGATAGTTGGAAACACCTATCGAGCGAGCTTTACCGCTCGCTTTGACGGCTTCCATTTCTCGCCAAGCAGCTTGAAGGTCAGCATCGCTCTTGGCAAAGAAGGGCTGGTGGATCAAGTATCTGGCATCCTATCAGCAAGCATCCTTGCCATTTTCTCTCTTCTGCGATCGCAGACGGATGCGGACTCTTACAGATCAACGTAGTCCATCTGCAGCTTCTCCAAACTCACATCAATCGCCTTCGGTATATCGGCAATGTTGGTGATAACTTTCGTTGTGACAAAAAGCTTTTCTCGCTCGACTTTGCTCTCTTTGAACGCAACGCCCATTTCCGCCTCTGTGTTGTACACTTCGGCATTGTCGAGATGGTGGTAGCCCAGCTTCATAGCAGTCTTTATTCCGTCGACCGTAGCCCGGTCGATTTTACCATCATCAGAAGCCTTGAACCATGCGGTGCCAGCTACACACAATGGTTGTTAGGAGCAGCGGAGGATGCTGAGTTGTAGCATGAAGGGACGACGCACTGCCGTATGCCAGCTAGCAATCCAATGTTAGTGCTAGCAAATGATTCCATGACCAAAAACCTACCATGGGTATGGAGGTCCCATCGTTCAGCTTAAGCAGTGGAATTGGAGTGGAAATGTTTGCCATCCTGATGGACGAGGAGCGTCGTTGGTATTTATCGGGCACTTTGAGTGAAGGTCTTGATGGGCTTCTGAAAGCTAACGATGCTGGAGATATATGTGATAGGCGCCTCGGTGCAGATTTCGATGTCAGTAGTGTGCAGGGTTTCATGCCCATAATGGAGGAAAATGATGAAGAAGAATTGGCGAAGCTAAATGTACGTCATCCGTAGCTGTTGTAGTTCCGCCAATCCCTCTGCCCCTTTTCTACTTCACCCTCCTCTGGATTTACTACGACAAGTGTGAGGGCGCGGGGAGAGGTTGTAGCGCATCGCACGACTACCTGAATGGAAACGGGGGAAAATAAGAATGTCCCTGATGTGCTGGGCAGGTTGGCATGTGTAGGTTTACTATAGGCAGCGAGTCGACCCTCGGATAACCATTGCCGACCTCTTGGGATCTTATATCATAACATGGATGTTTGTACGATGTCCAGAAATTAAATAGCAGGCATAAAGAATACATTTCTCTGCAATTGGAGTTCATCAGGACTGCCATGCAGATTGTCTTCGCGTACCCTCCACATCTTCCCACTGGCTCTTGGACATTCGTCTGGGCCCCTACCCTATTTTACACCAAAACCTGTAATTTTCTTAAGGAGTCTAACTTTTTTTCCAGGTTACAAATTTTTTTAAAACTCGAAAGTATACAAGATAATCATTCAATAAACAATCTTATATATTACATTTTTTTTAATATTCTATTGGCGTTGCGTATTTTATTTGCAAAATATATATAAATTAAAAAGTTGATTTTCCCCGCAAAATCCGATCGTTATTAAGTATTTATTTTTCAACTATATAATATACAATAAAAAGGTAATTTAATTACAAACGTAAATATATAATAAATTAGATAATATAAAGAAGTATTCTACTTGAATTTTTTAGAATGTTAAATTTTCATATAAGGGTTAAAATACTTACGTATAATGTACAACTTTTGGTGTAAAATAGGGTAGGGGCCCAGACTTTTGACGTGGCAGCTGTACCTATCGATCTTTTGTTTTGACACAGCTAGCTCAATAATATTTTCTCTGTCATTATTTACAAAGACAAATTACTGCTGAGCTTAGCTCATCATCTATACATAAAATGATTCCCGGCTTCTCATTTCGTTTGAAGTTATATCCTATCATACACAGAATAAGAACAGACTATTGAGCATATAAGGACTCCACACTCCACCCCGTCTCCGTCGTCCCTTTATTACCTTCCAATGTTTTCATCCTTCTCGTTGATATCCTCACTTTGCATCAACCACACTTCTCTCTAATAATTCCGCTCGATCGTCATCTTATCCTATACTGAGCAGTGGCCAAGAGCCATTGGATTCCAGACTTGTGCCTCCAACCTCGCCATCATTCATTACTTCAGATTGTCTACACTATCAACATGGTATGGTCTCCCGCAAGCCTGACTGACAAATGCTGAGACTTTTGCAAGCCCCCAATCCGTGACGAAGGTGCTCGCGCTATGCGAGCGGGTGCGCAATCCATCGCTCTCCAGGACTTGCCGGAGTAAGGGTTCACATATACCGCTCCTTTCGATATCTAAAGTGCCTCAAGGGACGACCCATTGTCTGAATCGCTCTCGTGGCACGAGTCCTTGCAAGATGCTGGAATGAAGCTTGAACTGTACGAACAGAAGTCCAGGTACCGATGCTATAAACATCTTTTACCAGGGACAGATCACTAATGCCCTAGGAAAGAGACCAGCTACGTGTCTTTACAATATGCGAGCAAAGGTGCACGGGTTCCAAGTCCGAGGCGCACCATCCTCGCTTTCACCGGCGATTTGAAGACATCCAGCCCGAAGATTTCTCGTCGGCCGCTCGTCGGACTTGGCGTCGTCCTGCTGCAGAGCCAACGGTACAGGCGAACAATCGAGCCAACTCTTTCTTGAATCGCTCTGTCCCAAGTGGGCATCCAGGTCTTACGAGAGCTGCGGCAAAGGTATTGGAGAACCATGAGAATATACTCGGGGCCACCGTCGAACGTATGTACAAAGCTCAGGAGCAACGCATGGATAAACTATCCTTAAGCGGTAGTGCTGGAAGTCCGGCGGTTGGCCAATTCTCCGGACTCCATCTTGGTGGCCACGATACCCGTGAAAACCAGACACGAGACGGCAGAAATGGAGACCCAAGGCGACGATGAAGCGATCCATTTTCCAGCTAAGGCTCTAGTAAAAACGTTCCAACATTTGTCGATGTTCTACTGATAAGCACCCATTCGTGATGGAGGGAGGGACCTTGTTGGTGAAGGCGAGTGGCTGAGGGTTCCAAGCGGAATGAATTTGTCGATCGGAGGCTAGTCAGACGGTGGCGCCACAACGGATGCTCTCTACTCGCGGACGTATACAGATACCTAGTTAGCTCAGGAAATACAATAATACAAAAATCAAGCACGTTCATGGAAGAATAGTTATGCTGAGGATACAAGTTTCTACTTCGAGCCCCGAACACTTATACTCGAATCAGCCGAAGGACTCCGACACGCGCGTCCAACGCGTAGGAAAGTGCATTCGGGTCTCGCGCGAGACAGCTTCATAACTACCCTCCCTCCATCTTTATTAATCTTCCTTCATGTAAAAATCTCGCCTGCTTCTCCATTCATTTTGAAAGCAGCTCGCCGTTACTGCGTGGTTACATATTTGCTCCTCGATTTTAGCAATGTCTGCAGTCATTCGCACCGATCTCAGGGAGCACCTTGTTCTGATAGCTTCCGGTAAAGTACGCGAAATTTATCAATTGAGCGATTCAACACTGCTCTGTGTAGCCACTGACAGAATCTCTGGTACTGCGCCGGCGCAAGCTTGAACCTCAATACCCTCTGCTAAATCCCTCTACAGCTTACGATGTGATTATGAAGAATGCCATTGACCAGAAAGGCGTGGTCCTTACCCAACTCAGCGAATTCTGGTTCACCCTTCTACAGCAGATGATTCCACCTCTCCGAACCCACTACATCTCTCTGGGCGTCCCGGCCCAACTCCAGCAACGTCTGCCGTCTGCTCTTGTGTCTCAACTGCAAGGGCGGACGATGATAGTCAAGAGCGTTAAAGTACTGCCAATTGAAAGTATAGTTCGAGGCTATATTACGGGCTCAGCTTGGACCTCCTACAAGAAAGATGGTACGGTCTGTGGCATATCGCTGCCAGCAGGGCTACGGGAATCGGACAAATTCGAGCGTCCGCTGTGGACACCAAGTACAAAGGCTGAGGTGGGAGGGTCGGATGAGAACATTAGCCCAGCAGAAGGTATATAACAGTCCTAGAAAAATATTCTCTCTTCTTACCCTTATAAGTACTGGGGCTGACAAGGATTGGGATAGCCGCGAAGATCCTCGGCGCGGAATATGCACAACAGATCGAGAGCCTCTCTTTGCAGATATATGAAAAAGCCAGCTTCTATGCTGCGAAGCACGGTATAATTATCGCGGACACGAAATTCGAATTTGGGCTCGACGACTCTACCACACCGCCTTCAGTGGTCTTGATCGATGAAGTGCTCACCCCGGATAGCAGCCGCTTCTGGAGTGCGGAGAAATATGAGGTCGGTCGAAGCCAGGAATCTTTCGATAAGCAGTACCTTCGCGGTAAGTTAGCAAGGCGTTCGGGCTGCAATCGACTCAGCTGATCGACAATTCAGATTGGCTGGCCAAAACCGGGCAGAAGGGCAAAGAAGGCGTCGAGGTGCCTAAAGATATCGTATCGGGCACGATTCGGAGATACAAAGAGGCCTATGAGATCCTGAAAGGCAAGAGTTGGAGTCAAGGATGAGAGAATTCGCTATATCACTAAACTCTTCGTTGCCCAGCGTGTATTTGTGACCTGCCAATTTGATATCGACATCGGCGTAAAAACGCTCGCATCAGCTGAGATTCTATCACTCAGGACCACTAACACCGCAGCATCAAAAGCTCACCATAATTATAATTGAATCGATCGAGACTAGCAACGGCAGATGTACATCCGGGGCTTCTTCGCAAATTTTTGCGGCTACATGCAGCATAGCAGGATCCATCGCTTTAACTGTTTGCCCGTTGTCACTGGGTGCCGAAACGCAGCGCACCACAACGGTCGCCATCATGACAAAAATACGGTTGCCACCGGCCCATGCGTATTCGAAAAAGTATCGAATCAATGCCCGAGGCGGCTCCTTTTTCGGTCATGCATGGTCGGTCTGGTGTAACATCTTGCAGAACCCCAGCCACACACATGTACGAAAGCTCGACTTCAACAGAATCCGTTTCATGGCATCTCAGCCGCTGATTACGGACTGAACTCTGCTCCGCTTAATTGGGTCAACTTCGTTGCCCTTTCAGCTGTCGTCCACCGCCGATCGCCACAGCAATTGGCGAATCAACGTGCTCGATCTTGTGTAACCCAACGAGACTTCTTCCTCAATCTCGGCAACATTGAGCCACGCATCGCTAGCCTTCTCCATATTCACGATCGATCCTGATCCTTTAGATCTCTAGATCTGTACCACTGCTGCGGCTACAAAAACGACCGCCGCCGTAACACCTCCCTCCTTCAATTCTCCCACGCACAACATCCAAAATGTGTATCACTCAGAATATCTTCTTCGAATGTGGTTGTCTTGAAGACACCAAATACACCATGTGCGACAAAGCGATGACGGAGCTCGGCCACACCACGCAGATCGCTACGCCAATATTCAAAACCCACCCCTGCGCGTCGTGTTTCACCAAGGGCTTGGAGGAGAAGGCGAAGCAGACGAGGGAGCAGAAGCAGAAGCAGAACAAGTCAGGGGACAGGATGGACCAGAGCTGATGTCCAAGGAGCACAGTGTTTGGTAAGACTTCTCCTGTTCACTGGGTCTTTGGCGCTGATTTGCCCAGGGTCCAGCAAACCAGACCCGGTTCACATGTTACACAGCGATGGTGCGGGAGGTCACGGATTGTATGCAAGGGGATACGTTCCAGCTGGGCTGTGCATTGGTACGGGAATCGTTGCCTTATCTCTGGCTAGCTCGTTGAACGGGTATGCGTACAAAGAGATGGCGTGCGAACAGATTAATATGGATAGCAGAATGCAAGATAACCAAACCCAAGTGTGAAGTGGAGGTCGCAAAGATGTAGGAAAGGAAACGCAATTCGCCCATTATCGCCGCCAGCCGCCCAACAAACGCGCCGCTAATCCCTCCCCCAACACCCGGTCTTTCAGCTGGATCCCGCAAGCCACAAAGCCACAACCCCCCCCCTCTCCCTCCCCCCCCCCCAATTCTATCCGCGAGCTCATCTCAATGCGAACTCCCGTTCATGCCACTACTCTCCACCTCCTCCTCCTTGATCTCCGCCTCCTCACTCCCCGCCTGCGTGTCCCCCTCCTCCACAGCACTAAACCCGACCTCCTTCCTCCCCCTCTCCATACTCAAATCCCTTACATCAGGCACGCTCCTCCCCTCCAGATGCCAAGCCTGAATACTGCGAATGATATCCACGCTCAGCTGCCCATTCTTCTTCAACGCGTTGTCCCAATGCGCGGGGATCGTGTCGCTCAGCGTCAGATAGCGCGCCACAGCCCCGACCATCATCTCGCGCATCTCGTTGTCCTCCTCCGTGTTGGCGTACACGTACTGCACGCGCCGCAGGCCGGGGTAGGTCTCGTTGTTGTGGTACCACGCGCGCGCCGTATCCACGACCTCGGAGCTGAGCTTCTCGATCTGCAGCTCTTCGCTCAAGAGGTACAGGTCTAGTAGGGGCCCGATTTCCTTTTCGGTGCTGGGGTACTTGATGGCGCGGGAGTAGAGCCAGCCGACGAAGAGCTCGAAGGGGGCGTCGTCTTGGTCGGGGAAGCCGTAGACTTTGGTGGCGGAGGCTTCGGATTCGGCCGAGTAGAAGATCTTGCGGAAGAAGGGGGAGTGGTAGCAGAGGAGCCGCTCGTGCAGGATCCAGTGCGTGTTTTCCTGCCCGATGTAGATGTGTACGAGGGCTGTGGTGAGGAGTCTGGGGGGGTTAGCTGTGATTGGTGGGGGGGAAAGGCGGGGTTGGGCATTGGGCTTGGGTATTGGGGAAGTGGGCATTGGGCATTGGACGTGGGGCATTAGGCATTGAACATTGAGCATTGAGCAATGGGCATTGTGGAAATTGTACAAGTGATTAGGGGGTGGCAATAACGTACTCATTCAGGGGCTTGTCGGGTTTCTCGGCGTAGGTAGACATTTTAGCAATAGTGATGGTGGGTTGATTGGTGTTGCTGATGGAGCGAGGCGGGGTGTAAGCGAAGTGAGGATAATTCGGAGGTATGTGTTGTCCGAGAGGCGAGTTGATTATAAGAGTTATATGCAGAAGAACGATTGGGGCAAGTAGTGAAGCATTTAAAAACCGTACCTTAGGAAGTAAGCTGAAGAGATGCAGTGTTCAAGAAGCTTGGTTTTGATTGGAATGGCTGGAAGGTTGACCCTTCACTACTAATGGGGCTAGTGTAAATCACTGTCTATCTCCCGTCGCCTCTGGTGGCTGATGGGCTGATGGCTGATGAGGGAGTAAGAGAGGCAAGAATGATGATTACGATTGATGGCAAAATTGAGGGCAAAATAAAAGACAGCTCTGCTTGTGTTTCAGTAAGGCAATTGAAAGTGCAAGCTGAAGTGTCTGGGAACCGACTTGGAGAGGGAGACAGAAGCCCTGGAAGTGACCAATCAGAGCTCGCCTCAGCCCTATGGCTTGCCCGTTTTACAGCATACCAAGGATGCTCGTGAGTATGAGGTAACTTCACAGACCCTCACCACCCCACCTCTCACTACTCCCTACTGCACTCACCCCTAAAATCACACCTGCCAATCATACCATAGTGTCCAACAAAGTCTCCTCCTTCCTATCCTAACGTCGCCCAATCACAACCCCTGACTTCAGCTCCATACCGCCCTTTTAACGCTCCGTGGACGCTTTGCTCAACCTACTCCATAGCTCCCTCAGACTCTCACCGAAATCATGACCTCCTCACAAACGCAAAATCCTCCAACTCGATCGGATTCGAAGAGCTCGAAGAAAAAGAAAGCCAAGGCTGAGGCTGCAATCCAGCCTCCGGCTCCAATCTCTGAAGAAGATGCTGGGGCCCGACAGACTACGCCAGAGGACCCTATGAATGGCGGAGAAGGTTCTTATGAAAGCCCTTACATCAAGGAGCTTTACAAGTATGCTCATTCAAGAGCTCCGTATTTCTTGGACTGTGAGCAAGGCTGATTGAATGGTTTTCACTAGAAACATCCGCAACATCAAGAAGAAATTGGTACAGCTGACGCTACCATTTTGATTCCTCCCGATGTCTGACATTCTTTTACAGAATGCCACGCAAAAAGTCGACTCTATCATGGCCGAGAATTCTGGAACAACGCTCGACGAGCTGCTCGCATCCCGTAAAATCAATCAGGACCAGAAAGCCCAGGCTCAGAAAAAACCATCACTACAAGCCTCGCTCGCGCAACTCGAAGAACAGATCGCCCAATACAAACAGTTCGACGAAGATTATCAGAAGCGCCTGTCTGCTGAAAAATCGGCTCTCGAGACCTCCCACAAAGATGAGCTGCAGAAGGCCAAAGAGGCAGCAGTGGCTGAGACTATAGCGGAAGGTAAAAAGGAGGCCAAGGACAATCTTCTTGCGCTCAGCAAGTTCTTGAGAGCTGCTGCTGCAAAGAGACAGAGTGGTGATGAGACTTCAGCAGAGAACCGCGCCTTCGAAGGAGCTCTACTCCTAGTCTACGGAGGAGAGGTTGGAGCAGTCGTAGCGATGGAGAGTCTGATTGCCGGTGCCGATGAGAAGGTGCCAACGGTTGATCAGACTCCTTCGGATTTCACATGTAAACCCAACCTCCTTGAGCCTCACGTTCCCTATAGAGACTCTACTGACTATGGCGAACAGACAAGCAAGTTCGTGACCTCGCCTTTGAACATGCTCCTTACGCCGCAGAGGAAGCATGGGCAGAAGAAGTCGCTCAATCCGAGCCTGCGCCGCCACCAGCCGAGGATACTCCCTCGATTGCCATCGGCACTGATCCTACTGTTGCCCATGCTGGCCTTACAGAAATGGATGATCAACCAGCGGCTATGCAGAACGGGCTTTCCGTCGATGCCGATACCTTGAATGTGCCTGCAGGATCTAGTATTGACGAAGGCGCCGCCAACGCAGCTGCTGGAAACAATTGGGACGTCAAAGCTTCGGGAGCCCAAAACGATCGTGAAGGTCGTATTGAAATGGCTCGCGACCCTACGGAGACTGATACGGGTAATACTGCAACACCTGCGGCAATGGCGAACAACCAGAGCTGGGCAGACGAAGTACAAACCGACCAAATGCCTCCGAACTACCCGCCCCCTTCATACATACAGGAAACGCCTCCACCAGCTGCAAATGGAGGTGATGGCTTCCATGAAGTACACCATAGTCGCGGAGGACGTAGCCGCGGAGGAGGTGAGCGTGGCGAGCGTCGTGGTGGAGGAGGGCGTGGGCGAGGAGGGTTTAGGGGAGAAGGCGGTGGCCGTAGCCGTGGCGGATTCCGAGGCGACCGTGGGGGAGGAGAGCATCGCGGACGAGCAGGTGGGTTCCGACGCGGCGGACGTGGCGATGGGCAATAGGTCATTGGCTGACCCCACACCACCTTCGTGGTTTTACATTTACATGCGGCGAGTCCCCTAGCGAGCGTTTGCGAGATCCATGAGATCTGAAGAGCAGGTTTCAGTCTTCAAAAGAGCAAGGAGCATGGCTTTCAATCATCTCATGGCTGTTGGTGTGGGAACACCGACCATGGCATAAAGCATAGCGCATGGAGCCTCGTGTCTAGCCAGATCTACTGGAATGCTAATACTCCGTTTTGCTTGCGTTTTCTTCAAACATGCATGGCCCTACATGTCGCGAATCCTCTTCCCGCTCGGATCACCAGTCGTTCCGGGTTTGCTCAAGGTACTCAAGATACGTGCAAGAGTTTGGCCACTGGTTTCAGGGTTTGTGTGTTTTGTACGGCTCGAGTAGATTGTAGCTAGGGCTGAGTGATAATGCTGTCATCTGCAAGGTACGGGCACCAGTGGCGCTACTCGCATCTTATGTTTCCCCCTCTTGTTCGTTGTTTCTGCTGGAGGTACTCAGCACTTTGCAATAAGCCCATTGCTTTGCTTTTCATGTGGTGTACTGCAATCGCCATGCGGTTGCACGCCGATTACGGGCGAGAGGGTAAGGGCCCAAACATTTCAGACAGAACGTGGGTAAAGTACTTTGTGAAACAGCAGAGGACCACATTGAGGCCCTGTTCCAATGGTACACATGTTTATGCTTCTTACCGAGGCCCAAGCTCGCAAAGCATGTATATTAGGCTTGCAGCATTCACGAGGCAAGCGCAAGGAGGTCCATAGATATATCGGCCGATTCACTCGTGTAGACGACAATGAATATAGACTGTAGCATGCCCCAGCATCGTTATCATAATGGAAGTTCCTCTCTTGAATAGATCTTCGGTTGAGGCGGAGTAGCTCCGCTCTAGCCATGTTTGGAGTAGCGACTTTTGGCTGCAAGCCTGCAACCTCCATCCTGGTCGATATCCAAATCCATATCATCATAAATTCCTACAACTACCTCCCCCGCTCGTTTCACTACCAAACGGCTTGCATGCAGGCTACATGAAAACTACTGCTCTGGCCCCCTCGAGCACATACAGGCCTGGGGCGGCCTGACACTCGTTTTTGCCACCCCTGCCCTACAGTCATCCAGCACAAAACTCGACATCAATCACTGCCGTGCTCTTCATATCATTGTATCCAATTCACGTTGCTCATTACTTAAAAGTATTCATTCGACACACAGTCAACCGCGCAAAGATGGCTACCACCACAATGTCGCCACCCAGCGACCTGGATCTCAAGGCCGAGGTCAAAGTTGAAGAAGACAGCAAACCAGCTCTGACCCCGCCTACCAGCGAGGGAACGGCCAAGAAAGATGATGACTCGGGCTCAGAACTGTCAGACTTGGAGCCTGAAGACGCGCCCGCCAAATCGAAGCCCGCGAAAGTTGAGGAAGAGAATGAGGAGATCGTCCCCGACCACTACTACGAGGGGGGGAAGATACCTGTTTTCAAGCCGGTAAGCTGACCCCAATCTTTGCATGACGAGTAGAGAGCATGGGTCCCTGTGCTGAATTTACTCTGATCAGACCATGAAACAATTTCGAAGCTTCAAGGACTTCATACACAAGATCGACGAGTACGGGATGAAGTCAGGCATTGTCAAATTAATTCCCCCAAAAGAGTGGTAAGTGATCAATGTCAATCAACATATAAGACCCAAGAAAGGCGGCTCACACTCACCATTAGGCGCGACGCCCTACCCTCACTCGATGAACAAGTCAAGACCATTAAAGTCAAGAATCCTATCACTCAAGAATTCCACGGAACACACGGCACATACACACAAGCAAACATTGAAAAGCAACGATCATACAATCTGCCGCAATGGAAAGCGCTCTGCGAAGAGAGCAACCATCAACCGCCAGCGAGACGAGGCGAGCGTCGGCGGAATCAGGGACCTGCCAAGGCCCCAACAAGTCGAGGCAAGAATGCAAATGCATCACCTGCGAACTCGACTATATCATCAGATACACCCAAGAAGAGAGGTCCTGGTCGCCCACGGGTCAGGCCCTTGCCGGTGACCCCTCATAAGCAGGGAGAAGGTAGCCAAAATGAAGCAGGCGAGTTCAAAGTCCAGGTACCTCCTACGCCCACCTCACCACCAATGAAAAAAGCCAAGATGTCAAAGGCGGCCAAAACGAAGAAGGAGCACTTGAGCGACGAGGAGGACTCAAAACCCAAAGGGCGTCAGCCGAAGTCGAAATCAGTCTCATCGAGGAGGCAGCACAACAAACAAGATCAAGCAAACGTAATTGACGAAGAAGCTTTCAAGGGATTCGACTATCGCGTATACAATCAAGATGAATGGACAACCGAGCGTATTCAGGAACTCGAGACGGCCTACTGGAAAAGTTTGACATTCAACAATCCCATGTACGGCGCTGATATGCCAGGATCTCTCTTCGATGACTCTACCCAAGACTGGAATGTTGCCAAGCTTGAAAATCTGCTAGACGTGCTTGGACAGAAGGTGCCCGGAGTCAACACTGCATACCTCTATCTTGGCCAGTGGAAGGCGTCTTTCGCCTGGCATTTGGAGGATGTGGACCTCTACAGCATCAACTACATTCATTTCGGCGCACCCAAGCAGTGGTATAGCATCTCTCAGGAAGACGCGAGGCGTTTCGAAGGCGCTATGCGAAGTACGCTCACCCGCCCCTTCAATTGAAGGCCCCTGGACTGACTTGCAGTAGGTGTTTGGCCAAACGATGCCAAAAACTGCGACCAGTTCTTGCGCCATAAGACCTATCTTATTTCTCCACAGTTGCTCCAGTCACAATACAACATCCGTGTGAATCGTCTCGTTCACAATGAGGGGGAGTTTGTCATCACTTTCCCGTACGGTTACCATTCTGGCTACAACCTCGGCTACAACTGTGCCGAGTCTGTGAACTTTGCTACCCCCTCTTGGCTCGATTACGGTCGGGTTGCCAGGAAATGCAATTGCGAGGCAGACAGCGTTTGGGTCGACGTTCGAGAGATTGAGCGGAAGCTTCGTGGCGAACCAACACCTGAGTATTACGAGGAAACGGACGATGATGAAGATGACGAGGACGAGGAAGAGGGGCCTACAGATTTACCTACGCCACCAGGCAGTGTCAAAGGCAAGCCGAAGAGAAGCCACAAGAGGAAGAGGGACCCAGCCGACAAGGATGGCAAGACAAAAGTCAAGAAATTGAGGATCAAGATCAAGGCGCCTGCTTATGAGCCGTGCGTCCTCTGTCCTAACGATGTCCGCCTCGAACCTCTGCTTCCCACAGACGATGGGCGCCAGGCTCACCGGCGATGTGGCCTCTATACACCAGAGACTGTCGTCCTCGAAGAAGATGGAGTCGAAAAGGTCTGTGACGTTGCTTATGTAGACAAGGCTCGCTGGGAGCTCAAGTGCAACTTCTGCCGTAGCAAACGAGGGACCGTCTTCCAATGCTCTCAGAAAAAGTGTACTCGGGCGTACCATGCCACATGTGCAGCGCCTGCGGGCGTTCAAGTCGACATTGGTGTGACCTCCGTCTTTGGAGAAGATGGCACCGAGTACAAAAAGGAAGGCATTGATTTCAGATGTCGTATTCACCGTGGCAAGAGGAGCAAGAATTCGGACAGCGTTACGCTTGAAGACAACAAGTTCATCTACAAGAATGCTGCCAAGACAGCTGTTGGAGAGGTGATTCAGGCTCAATTTTACCAAGGCGAGATCTTCGCTGGAATCGTTCTGGAAAATCGTAGGGGAGAACAGAATCTTCTGGTGGAAGTTCTACCGAGAGGGTAATGACTATCAAAACCTGTAGTTTGCTTACTTATGCTAATCCGTCTCCATTTAGTGATCAAGTGGAAGTGGACTACAAGTGGCTGCTCTTCTTTGATCCCGTTAATTCGCAACTGCCAATGCCCTCTGAGAACGCCCAGCCACTGCCTCCTGAGTTGGCTAGAAGGTCGCGGACTACAGCCTCGGATCCTGCCACCAACGATGGGCCAAAAGCCAACGATCCTTTTTGCGATGAAGCGGGCATTTACAAATGGTCCGAATTCGATACCTGCAAACCGATTCGTAATTCGGAACAAGTTAAGATCGATATATCAAAGCCCGAAAAGCTGTGGTATTTCCTTGGGAAAACATCCACCGAAGCAAAAGCGCAATACACTCACGATCCGACTGTGAAGCACAATAATCCCAAATCGAACTTTCTTTCAACCATTGCCGTCGCTGCGCCCCCAGTGCCTGCCCAACAGCCATTCGCTCGCAAGTCGTTTCCGGCGTCATATCCAGGCGTCAATCAGAATGCTCTTAATGCTGCTCGTGCAAATGGACAGCTTCACCCAAGTAAAATTCAATCAAGCTCGAGCGCCGCCTTACCGGTGACCAAAGAGCGACCGTATACTGGGAAATACGCAATCACAGATCCAGCACCATCCTACCAAGATTCAAGACCCGGGTACAACGTTGATGCTCGAGCACTCCAAGCCCAGCGGGCCTTCCAGCAACGCGCTTCAATGCAGCAGTCGTCGCAGCAGTATCACAATCAGCAGCAGCAAAATAATTATGGCGCTTCGAATCCAGACTATCGAGCCGCAACAGCCTCGATGATGTCCGGACCGCTACAGAGGCCAATGGCTCCATCGTATTCCGTACCGAGCGGGTACAATTTCAATGTAAGGCTATGAGTTATGTTTCATGGAGGCTAAGCACATTCCACTGACATCTTCCAGCGAGTTCCACCATCGGCTGCCCAGCCACAGCAATACCAGCAACAATACCCGCAGGCTCAGGCCCCTGTCGCTAACATGATGGGTGGAAGTTCTCCGTCCACCAATACTCAAATGAACACGTCGCCTTCAATGCAGAGACACCTGTCCGCGTCAATCAACCCCCTGGTGCAAACCTCGAGTGTGCCTCAAAACTCCGACCTTCAATTGGGACCTCCTGCATCGGCTGGCACATCGGTAACCCCCATCCAGGAACTAAAAAAGATCTCTCGCCTTGACGTTTCCGAGAAATACGTATATCTTCATGAAGCAGAGAAGGCTCGACCACAAGTCTACCAGTCCCCATACGCACCCGAAGGTGGATTCACAGCTCCTTATCTGCCCGTCCCTGCCGCCAAACAGACTCGACCTCGAGGCCCAAGCATTAGCGATGATTTCCTCATGAAGCGTACGCCGAGCCAGCAAGCGAGTGTGGCTATCAAGATGAGTGAGGACAAAGCTCGACTGCAGGAGAAGCAAAACCAGCAGCTACAACGCCGCCAGAGCCTAAGTCAGAAGCAACCGCCGAGCTTCCAACCAACTCATCAACACTCCCACTCTCAATCTCACGCTCATCAACACCCGCCACCACAGCACCTACCACTATCCGCCATCCAACAACCCTCAACCTCTCACCACAACACATCCTACTACGACTCCAGCCAATCGACGTATCCTCAATTCTCAAATTACCCATCCGAATCTTACCCTTCCTATCAGCCCAACACCCAGCAACCATACCAATACGCTCAAAATTTCCCTCCAAAACCACCCTACGCCACCTATCAATCCCCACAAGCCTTCCAAGCGCAGATGAAGCGCGAGTCCCTCTCAAGCAACACAGAACCATTCGATCAATTCTGCCGCGGGCTGCAGAACGCTGCCGCAGGTGCCGGTGCGGCGGGCCACCCGCACAGCAGTGCCATATCGACTCATTATGGGGGAATGGGAGGCGGCCAGGGTAGCCCGCTGAAATACGAGATGGGCGGCGGTGGGGAGATGTTGCCGATGATGGACGAAGGACGGAGGGAGTGAATGTTGCTCACGACGTACGAATGGGTGAGGTGTCTATATGACGTGATCTATTCCGGCGTTGGAACGAGAAGCACGGAGTCATGGAATGCCCATCGTGGAATGGATCACCTGCGAAAAGTGCCACAGCATTCTCGGCAAGGCTTGCGAGGGGAGGTTACGCTTCGCTTATCTTCTGTGCGGGTGGGTTGGTCCTTTGAGGGATACTGGGGGGGGGGGAAGACGGTGGTGATTCTTTCTTCGGTGGCTTAAGCGCTCTTGATGGAGGGGCGAGGTGCTGACTTGACGCCGTGTCTGGTCGCGCATGTGATCTTGAGGGTCCGATTGTATGATAATGCTTAGCAGCGAATGCATGCTCTTTACTCTGTCCATCTCGTGCGCCTTACTCCGTCCACCTCGCGCTCTTCACCCTATGCCTCTCGCCGCCTGCGCTCAACGGTGCGACCATCGCTGACGCAGCGATCAAAGAGTGCAAACTCCGAAGCCTGTAGAGCAAGGGAGTAGCAGCGTGGAATGCGTGAGGTCTTGAGATATATGTTGCCACCACATCCATGGACCAGCTTCCTCTTTATCAGTCCCTCCCTCCAGACGCATCAATAGTCTACCTTGCCGCGCATACATCCCCTTCTTCCCTTCCCTTTCCACATCTCACCCACGCCTTTAGTGAGATACAGGACACATCACTTCATACACATAACCCGCCTCCAAATCATTTCACAGCATCCAATCAATCTCCACACCATTCAACCAATCTACACGCACACCATCCTCACCCCTCTTCTCACAACCTAGCCTTCACCCCAGCCTTCCCTTCCTCCTCCAACGCCTCGGCGTACAGCCGATCGAGCACGGTGCGATACATCTTCACCGTCTGGGGCCGCTTCATTTTCAACCTGTGTCCTAACGTTAGCACTCTTTACTCCCAAAGAAGAAAGAAAAAAGAAAGAAAGGGGGACGGTTCTCAAGAACGCTCCCCCCCCCGACCAAACGAATCCATCTTGGCGGGGAGAACAGAAAGCACTCACGTCGGCGTCAAAAGCTCATTCTCAATCGAGAACGGATCAACCATCAATACGAAATTCCTCACGCGCTCGTACCCCGCAAACTTGTTCTTCCGGCCGACCTTATCCAGCCCCGCGGCCACCGCTTTCTTCACCTTCGGGTCGGTGCAAGCTTGTTTGATCGCCGATATATCGCTGGCGAGGATGGAGCGACTCAGGACCTTAGACGCAAAGGGGGCGAACATATCCGGCTGAACGGCGAAGATGGCCACGAGGAAAGTCTGCATGCTATCCCCGTGGACATACGCCATAGCCAGGTAGCTCAGATGGCTGAGGTAGATATTCTCCAGCCGCTCGGGGGAGATGTACTCGCCCTGCGCGAGCTTGAGCACGTTCTTGACGCGGTCGATGATCTGGAATCGGCCGCGCGAGTCCACGGTCGCAATGTCCCCCGTCCGGAACCACCCGTCCGGGAGCATGGCCTTGGCCGTCTCGGCTTCGTTGCGGTAGTACCCGCTGAAGAGGCTGGAGCCGCGGATGAGGAGCTCGCCCCGCGGTTGCGGTGTGTCCGTGGAGCGGTATTCCATGTCTGGGACGTCCATCAGGCAGACCTCGAGGGCTGGGGCGACGGCGCCGCAATTGCCGACGCTGAGGTCGCCGACGTTTTGGCAGAGGCCATGCGAGTAGGTTTCGGTGAGGCCGTAGCCTTGGATGAAGTTGTTGCCGAGCGCTGCGCGGAAGAAGGTGTGGAGTGTGGGATCCAGCGGAGCGGAGCCGCTGACCATGTGTTTTGCGTTTTGGAGGCCGAGGGCGGAGGCGACTTTGCGGCCCCACAGCCGGTCGTAGAGGGCGTGGGTGTTTGTGGCAGTGGGAGAGTCGGGGGGCTGCATAGCAGCTGTCTTTGTGTTTATGATGTGTCGGGAGAGGGTGCCTGCGACGCCGGGTTTTTGGACTGTGGCGGCGCGGATGGCGCCGCCGAAGCGGTTGTAGAGGCGGGGAACCGAGGTGAAGGTGGTGGGTTTCAGAGCTTGGATATCGTCCACCAGGGTGAGGATATCGCCTTTGAAATAGCCCACGCGGCCGCCAGCCCAGAGGGCGCCGTGTTCGATCATGCGGCCGTAGATGTGCGCGAGGGGGAGGTAGGAAAGAGTTGAGTCGGTGGGGCCTTGTTGAATTGTTATGAGGGCGGTGGAGGCGGCGGCAACGGCAGCAGCATGGGTTAGAATTACGCCTTTAGGGGGACCGGTGGTGCCCGAGGTGTAATTGATTGTGATGATGTCTGAGGAGGTGGGAGGGTGGTAGAGGGGTGAGCCGAAGGATGCGCCTATGGCTTCTACCTGCTCAATGGAGTAGATCTTGACTTTCATCTCGGAGGCTAGGGCATTCAGTATGGCATGCTTTGAGTGTCCGTCTCGTTCCCCGTTGTCGAGTGGATCCAGACAGATGATGACTTTGAGACTCGGCAGTCTTGGTTTTAATTTGAGCAAGGTTGGAATATGTGGTAGTGATGTCGCGATACATGGGAGAGTGGCATGGTTGATTATGTATTCCGTTGCGGAAGGTCCGAGGGTGTCATATAGAGAGACTGTGTAGAGTGACTGGGACATACAGGCCAAGTCTAGATGCCGGTCAAAGAAGAATAGCCATGTGAGAGGTTGGAAAACAAACCTGTGAGCTGCCATTCCGGCCTATTCTGGCACCAAAGCCCCACGCCATACTTTTGCTCCTGTACTCCGGCATCCTTCATAATTTGAACAATACCAACTCCAAAGTTCGCTCGTCTTCTCTGCACAGTCGCATAGTCCATCCAGTGGTAGTTGCCATAATTCTTGGTCGCTGGGTCATGTGGTCGCCATCCAAGGCACTTATTCGTAGGACAACGATTCGCTGTTAATTTGTAAGACCGAACCCTTTCAACATTTGGGGATGGGGGTGAGCATCATACCCACGCTTTCAAACATATCATGGGCACTAGCTATCTGAAGTAGAGGTCAGCCAGGGACCAAAGCCATCATTCTATTGCAAACTCGGGGACTGACATTCGGATCCAAGCTCTTTAAGATCCCATCTTTGAATCTCCAATGTCTGTATATAGCACTTCTGCCAGCTTGTTCACTGTCGGGAACGGGCAGCGAGTACGGCGCGCCATGTGGAGGGGACGCATTGAATTCTTTGGCCCTCTCGAGATATGCCATGTTGAGATCTCCTCAGAGGCAAGCTGGCTCTACCGTTGGAATTGCAATTTAGCTAATGCTTCCGGCGAAATGAAGGATGTAATTGCTTGAGACTCATAGACAACTTTAACGGTATGCCTCGGATTGGCGACTCAACTTCCAGTACGATCAAGATTGTTAAAGGGGAGGAGAAAAGAAGGGAAGGGGCGTGAGGAACGGGAATGATGCGGGTTGAATCCTCTGCACTGCATCATAACCTCGGCAAGTCCGAAAGCGGAAGGCAAGGCTACTCCCGCCCCGAATGAATCCCGAGGCTCTCGGGCCCAGCAGCCGAGGAGCGACCCGAGGTGCGCACGAGAACAAAGTCACTCGTTGGCATAAGATAGGTCCTTGCCTATGTATCTCACACGGACGTAGGTACACAGCCGTGTGTTATTCCGAAGCCGACGAGAAAGCAACTTACCTGCAGCTTCCCGTCTCACAAGGACTCAAAAAGCGCACGCACACATGGAAACTGGATTGAGAGTATGGAACCGTATGATGAACATCTGGTATGTCATACAACACGCAGAGCATATACTCACAACTACGTACACTCCTATGTCGAGCCCCCCAGCTTGGCTTCCCCATTTGTGTTGCCCCTCAATACCATATTCTCCTCCTGCCCATCCTGTTTCGCCTCGGGCTTCGCCGCCTTGCTCGCAGCAAAAGACTGTTCAAAGTCGGCGATGATATCGTCAATGTGTTCAGTCCCAACCGAGATCCTGATCAGATCCTCTGTGACACCGCTATCGTTCTTCTCCTGATCACTTAGCTGTCCGTGCGTTGTGCTCCAAGGGTGGATAGCCAGGGTCTTGGAGTCCCCAACACTGAATGATCATTAGTATCAAGCAGTCCAGCTAGGGCACTGATCGCCTACTTTGCCAAATTCGAGATCAATTTGAACCCGTCCACAACCTGACTTCCAGCAGCCTCCCCGCCCTTGACACCAAAGGAAAGTACACCTCCGAACCCTCTGGGTAAGTATTTCTTCGCTATGGCATGCGACGAATGGCTCTCCAAACCGGGATAGCTTACCCATGCCACATTCTCATGCTTTTCCAGCCATTGGGCCAACTTCGACGCATTTTCAGCATGCCTCTCGCACCGTAAACTCAATGTCTCGACGCCGAGTAAGAACTCGTGAGCTGCAAACGGGTTCATTGCCATCCCGAGATCTCTCAGTATTTCGACGCGAACTCGGATAGCGAATGCGATGGGTCCAAAGGTATCCCAGAATTTGAGGCCGTGATAGCCTTCCGAAGGATCATTCATTTGCGGGAAGCGTTTGGCATTCTTGCCCCAATCGAATTTACCGCTGTCAACAACCATGCCACCGATAGTGGTTCCATGGCCACCAATCCATTTTGTCGTTGAGTGAACAACGATATCGGCGCCATGATCGAACGGTTTACAGAAGTAACCCCCTGCGCCGAATGTATTGTCGACGACTACGGGCACACCGTGCTTATGCGCAACCTCGGCGATTTTCTCAAAGTCAGGTACGTTGTATCGGGGATTACCGATGCTTTCCAGGTAGACGCATTTAGTTTTGTCGTCGATCAATTTCTCGAACTCAGCTGGATCGTCGCCCGTGACAAATTTGGTGGTCACGCCTAGCCTTGGGAAGGCTACCTTGAATTGGTTATAAGTGCCTCCATACAGATTGGAAGTGGAGACGATATTGTCGCCTGTATGGGCTAGCGCAGCGATGACCATGAATTGAGCGGATTGGCCTGATGAGGCTGCTATTGCCGCTGCACCGCCTTCGAGGGCCGCAATCCTCTTTTCCAAGACGTCCACTGTTGGCTTGATGGAGTGTTAGAGCGGGAGACATCGTGATGAGAATTTCATGCGAATGGAGATGGGTATACATTCATGATTCGGCTGTAGATGTTGCCAAACTCCTTGAGCCCGAACAACCGAGAGCCGTGTGCGCTATCGTTGAAGACATAGCTCTATGAAAATGTCAATTTAATGCCCCTTATCACGTGTGAATGAGAGTTGGTACGGTAGTGGCATAAATTGGCACTGCACGTGCATTTGTTGCAGGATCTGGTATTTGTCTGGCTCTGGTCGTCAGAGACCTTCATAAATTTTGTTCCCATCAGGATGACTCTACCCAGCATGTAATTGAAGTGTTTCAAATCTCTGAGGACGTGCTTCAGAGCCCATTTTGGCTAGTCCGAATTCGGAAAAGGAAAAGGGCGGGGATCGGGTGTATCTACCAAGACAGGATCAGCAGCTCTAAGGTAGTAAGTCAGATCACAACTGAAGAAAACCGAGAGCAGGGCTCGAAAAACAGATAATTTATCAAAATGTTCCAAGAAAGTCGCGTGTTCCCCACGAATATCTTCCGTCCCCACCCTTCGCCAAAATTTAGCGTGGATGGCATCATCCCGTTTTCCTCACGGTTTTTCGATTCGCACATTTGCGAGGTCGGATCGGGAAAGTGCAGACCTCATCGGTCCACATCTCGTACCTATGTTTACCTAGGTACCTTAGATACCTACCTTAGTTCCTCATGGAAAATATTGATGCCTTAAACGCACTATACAAGGAACGCGCAGGGTCCAGGGGTCCACACCATCGAGATGGAACAAGATCTTACCACCCGGACCATCGAGATGCGCAACCGTACAGAAGTTTCACCATGGCCATCGAACGATTAGGAGGGCAACGGACTCGATCCCCGAAGTGAACTACGCTCATTCGAGGGTTTTTGCATCTCCAGCGTCGAGTCGTCGTGTGAAATCCGGAGGATGAGTCCGTTCGAATTATCGATTGATGGTCTTGGGTATTTTCATTTGCGGTGTTCTTCTGGGAACAGAGCTGGCATTTCCCTGGTCAATGCAAGATGAGCAAATAGCGGACGGCGAGAGCAGTCGTCGAATAGGTCTTACGATGCCTTGTTCTGATTTCCCCATGCCTCTCCCTATACTGGTCGAGGTCTCATGGCCCTCGTTGTCCTCATGCAAATCTCAAAGTCGACTACCTTCTCCGTTACCTCCAGGGTTGCGGTTCCGATGTGTTTGATATCACAAATGATGACTGGAACGCTCTGTGACCCTGCTCCAAGAGTAAGGTAGTGACCTACATTGACTCTGCCTTAGTGCCTTATTGACGTGCAGAAGCGAGTCTTGGCACATTCTGCCCTGGAGAGTGAAAAAGCCAAAATGTGCCAACTTCCAATCGTCAAGCAACGAAATGACGCTCCACTCTCTTTCTTCAATTACCAACTCTCCTTTCTTTGATGGCGCCGAAATTCATCTACAGGCCTACCAAAACACAGCTTCTAGAAAGACACCCCGCTCTTTGACGCAGCAATATTAATATCCCCGAAGTAGAGCACGGCGCGCATCTACATTTTACCCGCGCTTGCATTCCGTACCTCAACGCGATTTGAATCACGTCAAGGGGAAGATATTCGCGGACTATCCAGGCATACTGCGCAAAAGGACACGAACAGCAGCATCGGAAGATTCACCGGTGACCACCCCTTTGTAACGCCAAAATGCTCAACCTCAACCTCCCCCTCCGCATCCTCCAAGCCATTCTAGCAATCATAGCACTTGGCCTCAACAGCTATGGTACGCGTCACCTCTCCTCTGACCCCAACGCACTCGCATTTCAAAGAGCCCCACTAACTGCTCGCAGTAACATCATGGTACAAATCGCACACTCCCTCTGCCCCAAGATCCCCCAGCTTCCTCATCTTCGTCGCTGTCTTCACTCTCATCTCAATGCCTTACCTCGCCCTCAACCCCGCTTTATCCTACACACACAACAAAGGCCGACCGAACGGCCGGTTCTTCAATAAATTTGCCGTGCTGCTGTTGGATCTGATGGGCATGGTGTTGTGGTTCGCGGGGTGGGTGGCGCTCGCCCGCTTCAGGCAGAGTTTGATTGTGTGCGGGGGGCATGTTTGTGATTATGTGGCCGGGAGCTCGGGGGTTGGGGTTGTAGCTTGGTGAGCATTCCTGTGTTCAAATTCTCGTTTGGAGGGGCTGGGCTTTCGTGGGAAATTTGAGATGAGAGATTACTGACGTGTGAGACGTAGGATTACGTATCTCATCACCACTGTGCTGGCCACCCTTCATGTCATCCGCACAAGGGGTGGAAGCGAAACGGTGGAGCCTCCGAGGAGCGTGGGGTTGGTTTCTGCGGAGCCGCCTCGCTTATAGTTGAATTCAAGGGGAATTAAACTAATTTGTGTTGCTATAGGGAGTGCTAGCCTGTGGAGGTCTATACGGTCTCCGATGGAGTGTGGGGATGGGTCTTTTGTGGATGGACATATACCCAGCAGGGCAAGAGGGGTGTTGGACCTGGGCCTAGACACCGAACACGAAGAAGGTCGGATGTTACTCTAGACGTCCGATTGGTCGTTCAGGCCAGGAGATAAATGGAGATGTATACTGAAATGGATCTGGTAATGGGTGGGCGGGATCGACCTCGTGCATGAGATTACAGATCACAGATACTATCACTGGAGCTGCCCAGTTTGTAAGAGCTGGAAGACTTCTTTTGAGATATTGTCTCGTTCGAGAGCATACATGGGAAGTGAATGGGAAGGTCTTGTAAGTGCGAGGAGAGGTAATGAGTAAAACGCTGTTCCCCTTTCCTTTAATGGTATAGGGGAGAGGCACCTTCTCAGGCCCAAGTTCTTTCGTGTTAAAAGAACAGCGAGTTCATGATGAATGACCCAAGTCATTGCTGTATTCTTACCGTACCCATGTAGTCTCCTCATCGACGTCTCTCTATGAATCAGCTTCCACCGCTGTCTCCCCTCATCATTGGGCGCCATCAAGTTTCTTATCCTTGGGCTTAGGTTATAATCGTTCTTCATATATGCTCCGTGAAAGCCCAGCAAGCTCAATGAGTCCAAGGTTATATATCTTAACCACTTATAGATAAAGTCACGGACATTTGCCGTCTCAATTCTTCTTAGCAGCCCATTTTGGCAATACAACACACAACGACCAGCAGAAACCCCACCCTGGACTCGGACAATTTTCAGCACAAATTTCAACAAGCCCTCCGGACAGTCCCTCCTTCGATAACTGATCTTCTTCGTCCAATTGAGGCTCCGGCCCATACTTAGTGGATATGGGTATACTAATACATCCGCAAGTCTCACACTTCTCCCTCACAGATGGAGCTCTCAATCAAACAGTCTCCGTAGTGCCCGTAGGCGTCCTCGAAGGTCGCAATCCATCGATTCTGGAATAGGTCATGAGCCCATGGTTCGTGTTAAGCATCATGCATTATGGAAGAGTACCTAGCAAAGTCCCTGAAATTTCCATTTTGGTTGTCGGAAGGAAGCCGCATCTTAGTGGATCCTGACTTGAACCAAGCTTTCCACTAGCTTTCACTAGCGCCGCTCAACCCCTGCCCATAAGTTTCCAGTCGCGGCGCAGAAGACGATATTTACGACTCAAAAAGTAGACACTTTGCACAAAGACCAGCAAATTTAGGAATCCCTATTCCTCTCCTAAAGGACGTCCATGAGCCAGAGTCATAATTCAATCTTTTCAAATGGTCTTGAGCCACTTATAATCCTCTTGTACTCCACGCTCCTTTGCCAAGCCTTAGGGCGCCCCTTGCTCCACTCAGTCCAACGTCCACGTCTCCGGATCCCATCGCTAAGCCAGGTCTTGATGGAATTTGCATGAATTCACCAACATGACTACAAGCAAGACCACCCATGCCTCGGGTATGGCTCAAGGTGACCACGACCTGAGACGGAGAAATGTATCGGACAAAGGGGAAACCAATGGCGAAGTCACAGCACCCAGAGACGAGGCGGACAACAAGAAAGCACAAAAGGTATAGCAGAACGATCACAGCACACGCAGTCATGCTGATGGAGGACTTTAGCTCAACTCCCAGTCCTCAATACTAGCCTTCCTCGACGAATACGAATTCCTCCTTGCCCCCATCGTCTTCACAGCTTTCGCTTTCTTCACCAGGATGTGGAAGATTGGGATCTCGGATATTGTGACATGGGATGAAGCTCAGTAAGTCGACTTACCGGTGCTCGAGCTCGAACAAGTAATCAAAGCTGATACCGCCCTTCTCCGTCAGCTTCGGGAAATTCGGCTCCCACTATCTCAAACGAGAATTCTACTTTGATGTCCACCCTCCCTTGGGAAAGATGCTTGTCGGCCTCTCGGGCTATATGGCAGGCTACAACGGATCATTCGAATTCAAATCTGGCGAAAAATACCCCGAGGAGCTCAACTACACCTTTATGCGTCTGTTCAACTCCGCCTTTGGTGCCATGTGCGTGCCGGTTGCGTACTACACCGCTAGAGAATTGAATCTTAGGAGACCCGCAGTATGGCTCGTGACTTTGATGGTTTTGTGCGAAAATTCCTACGCTACAATCTCGCGGTTCATTCTACTTGATTCAATGCTGCTCTTTTTCACGTTCACGACCGTACTCTGCTGGGCACGTTTCCACCGTTTGAGGCATGAGAGCTTCTCCCCTGAATGGTTTGCCTGGCTGTTTATGTGTGGAATCAGCATTGGATGCGTGTGCAGCGTCAAATGGGTGGGCTTGTTTTGCACAGCTCTTGTTGGCCTTTATACAATTGAAGATCTATGGAACAAATTTGGAGACCTACATCTGCCTAAGGTATGCAAAATTACCCTCATTCGGGATTATTATAGACTCACTTCTTCTAGGTTGAATTTGCTTCACACATAACAGCCAGAGTCATTGGTCTCATCATCATTCCGATACTTGTCTATATGTTCTCATTCTATGTCCACTTCCTTGTCCTGGAGAACAGCGGCCCTGGAGACGCCCAGATGAGCTCGCTATTTCAGGCCAACTTGAAGGGAACAGAGGTTGGCAAAGATAGCCCACTGGAAGTTGCATATGGCTCCAGAGCCACCTTGAAAAACATGGGCTATGGAGGCGGTCTACTACATTCACACGTCCAAACGTACCCAGAAGGATCGCAACAGCAGCAAGTCACATGCTACCACCACAAAGACGCCAACAACGACTGGTTCTTCTATCCTAATCGCATGAATCCTCTCTATGACCCTGAACAGCCCCTCTCATTTGTAGGCGATAAGGACGTTCTCCGTCTAATCCACTCTCAAACCGGCCGCAACCTCCATTCCCACGTTACGTCCGCCCCTGTTACCAAAGGCGATAACGAAGTCTCCTGTTACGGCAACACAACAGTGGGCGACGAGAAAGACCACTGGACGATCGAAGTCGTCGACGACGCTGCATCGCGGGACTACTCCAAAATCCGCACCCTGACCACCGCCTTCCGCCTCAAACACACCTCTCTGGGCTGCTACCTCCGCGCCGGCAACGTCAATCTCCCTCAGTGGGGTTTCAAGCAAATCGAAGTCACCTGCGTTAAAGAGAATAAGCCTAAGGATGTCTACACGCATTGGAACGTCGAATCGCACTGGAATGAGCGCCGTAAGCTCCCCTCATGAATATCTAGAGCCCCAACCAAAAAACCTCCAAAGGAACAAAATAAAATTGCTAATGTTGTTCTTCTTCGATATAGTCCCAGCAGGTGACCCCGGCTCCTACAAATCCCCATTCCTCCGCGACTTCATGCACCTCAACGTCGCAATGATGACATCGAACAACGCCCTCGTCCCCGACCCTGACAAACAAGACGACCTCGCCTCCCAATTCTGGCAATGGCCAATCCTAAACGTCGGTCTGCGCATGTGCGGCTGGGACGACAACATCGTAAAATACTTCCTCCTCGGTAATCCCCTCGTCTACTGGGGCTCATCGGCTTCTCTCGTAATCTTCGGCGGGCTAGTGCTGTGGTACCTGGTGCGCTGGCAGCGCGGCTACGAGGAACTCACCCTGCGCGAAATCGACCAAATCCACTACAGCGGCGTCTACCCCGTCGTAGGCTGGTTCCTGCACTACCTCCCCTTCGTCGCCATGGCGCGCGTCACCTACGTCCATCACTACTACCCGGCGCTCTATTTCGCGATCCTGACCATGGGCTTCGTGACGGATTGGGCCATGCGCCCGCTCGCGCGCCGGGATCGCAGGATCGAGTGGGCGGCCTACGCGGTGTTGTATGTGGGTGTTATTGGCTTGTTTTGGCTGTTCCGCGCCATTGTGTTTGGGATGGTGGGGGATAGTAAGCAGTGGAGGCATTTGAGGTGGAGTGAGAAGTGGAAGATTACGGATTAGGGTGGCTTGAAGATGGGGAGGTTGATATTGGGGGGGCCTTGGGGGAGGAGACTCGGGGGGGGAAGGGGAGGGAAACAAGGAGAGGCTTGAGCCCGCCTTGGCGAATGGGAGTGGGAGTGGGGGTGGGAGTGGGAAGGGGGGAAAAGTACCTATGCAAGAACATTTCGTGCGAGGGCTAGCTGCAGTAAGAAGGGGCCATGTTTCTTCGCTCCGACCAATGTGTTTTTATCAAACCGTGGGCGATTTCTTCGGCATGCCGCGCCATGTGATCTGCCAGGTGGTGGTGTTTTGATAGGAAGCGATATACATTCCCCAAGACCCGAGTGCTAGAGCTGGAGTCTACGCCCTCCCTAACCGTGCGCGGATCGAATGGTCAGTAGGGATTCAATACCCTACCTTACCACGTGCGAGGATTAGTATGGTTGAGGTGGGTGGGATGCGGGTTTGGTTTCTTGAAGCGGTGGAAAGCGAGGGCGCGATTCTTTGTCGAGCGATGGATGGAAGGATGCAGTAGCCGTGATTAAAGGGGCAAGTATCCCAAGAAGAATTTGCTAGTCCCTGAGACCTGAACTAGCTAGATTGCATGCGAGCCACTTATCCGTCCTGTAAGCTATCCGACACCTTGCTTGAACCACTTGTGCCTTCCAAAACCCCGTCCCCTCCCTTCCTGCACATCCACCTCGCATCCCTGACCCCATGTCCCGGCTTTGCACAGCACCCCTCACCTCCCCATCAATCTCCCCCCCTCCTCCACCCCCACCTCAACCCCCTCCCCAAACAACCACTCCGCCTCCCGACAATAACCCCCCCGCCCCTCACTCCCCCAGCAAACCACAACCGCGTCCACAACCCCAGCCACAACCCCATCCACCGCGCTCAGAACCCCCCACCCGATCGCCGCTGCCAGCAATCCCACCACGTACGCGTACAGACTCCCCTTCACACCGGTCCCGGCGGGGGTTGGGGGGTCGAAAGTGAGGGAGCGGGCGGTGGAGACCCAGCCGGCGAAGCCGAGGGCGAGGGCCGTGATGACGCGGGTGGCGCGGAGGAGGAGGAGGGAGAGGGTGTAGCTGTGTAAGGGGGTTTGGGGGGAGGCCTTGTGGGGAGAGAAGTGGGGGGTTGGTTTTGCGGTTGGGGAGAAGGAGAGGCGGGCTAGGGCGCGGGAGGAGGGGAGGAGTGGTTGGGAGTGGATTGCGGCGTAGGTTAGAGAGAGGGGGTTGGTGAGGGTGGCGACGGTGGAGGGGAGGACGGTGTAGGAGCATAGGCCTGCGAAGGCGAAGATGCGGCGGGGAAGGAGGAGGTAGGGTAGGCGGATTAGGAGGGCGAGGAGGGTGGAGAGGGAGATGGTGCCGAAGAGGGTTGTGAGGGAATGGGTTAGTGCTGCGGAGATGACCTCGCGCGAGGTGGGGGCCGGGAGGGTGAGGCGGTGGAAGTACCACTGGGATACGATTGCGGCTGTCGTGGCGCGTTGGATGCCGGAGAGGATGCCGAGGGTCCAAAGGTAGATGAGGATGAAGAAGGCGCCGAGCCACCAGGTGGAGGCGTCGATGATATAGAGGGATTTGGAGGTGGAGAGGTGTCCGCCGAGGAAGACGCGTGTGAACATGGCGGTCCAGAGCCAGGTCCAGATTATGATGGAGACGAGGGTGGCAAAGCCGAGGAGGAGGAGGCCGGGGTTGGAGGCCAGGATGCGGCAGGAGAATTCCAAGATGCTGATTGCTTTTCCCAAGGAGTCGCGGCCCTTGATGAGGAGGAAGGTCCAGAAGAGGGCCAGGACGCCGGGGATGAAGGAGAACCAACGCATGGCGATGTCTTGGATTGAGGAGCCGTTGTAGGAGCCGCGGAAACTGGATATGAGGGGGTAGAGGAAGAAGGACAAAAGGATTACGGGAACGGCGACGAAGATGGTGTAGACGAGGGGGCGGACGTAGGAGCGGAGGAGGGCGAGCCAGAGAAGGGAGACGATGACTGCGATGAGCGTGTCTACCGCGAGGAGGTGGTACGACGCGTGGAGGGTAGTGTAGATTGTGTCTCCAAGAGGGTGTTTGAGTGAAGGCGCTGTGGTGTGGAGGAAGACGAGCAGGAAGCTTGCGAATAGCGCGGCTTGGGAGATGAGGTATAGAGAGCCCCAGAAGGCGTCATGCCGTGGAGGGGTTTCCGGTGGATAGGACGCCGTGGGAGATGCTTCGTCCGAGTCCGAGTCTGGTAGATGGGGTCTTTCGAATACATTGTTGGCGGTCGTCTCTCGTGGGAGGAAAGGCGATGTTGGGTCGAACTTTGCCGAAGGCGGTTCTCGAAATTGCTGAATGGACGGAGGATCGTCATCAGGTGATATTTCAATAGCCAGGTCGTCGGGTGGATTGTCTCTGTCTATGCCGTCCGTACTGCTTTGTGCGATGCTTTCGAGTCCGATATCCACCATCTTGCCTTCGCTCTTGCTGCTTGCTTCACTTTCCCCTCTGTTCTGCCTTGCTTTATCTTTGGATGTACCACCATCTCTACCTTTCCTTTGATGCCTATCACCCAGCCACGAACTCTTGATCCCTTCGCCTCTCGTACGGCCCCGCTCGTCTGCATTTCGCCCGTCCCCACTCTGGTCTAAACCAGACCCTCTACTCCCGCCATCCTCAACATCCGACGATTCTGAAAGCCTACTGCCATCGAAATGCCGTCTTGACCGCTGCAACGCGTAGAAATCGGCTACCTCCCGCTCGTGTTCCTCTTCATCGTCTTCTTCCCTGAAATTATCGGTGGCGCTGTAGAATAAGGGAGCGCTTGGTGCAGCGGCACGAGATGCAAAGGGAAACTGAGAAAACGAAGCCCCGCCTTGGTATGGGTTTCCTGGGGCAGGTCGTTGGAGATAGGATCTTGTTGACTGGAATCGTGATGGCGTCTGGTCTTGTCTCCTTTGTCTTTGTAAGGGATTCTTTGGGGGTTCCTCCTGTTGACCAAAGCCTACTCTGGACTGTGACTGGGCTAGGAATCTACTGGCATCTATGTCCTTCTGTCAGCTTGAGGGGGGCTGAGTATCTCGGAGTGCATCTTGAGAGGGAGAAGAGGATATCTCACATTCAGAAAACATTCTCCGATCCCCAGACCTTCCTCACAGTCGGTAGAAAGGCCTCCAAAGGGGCACTCTTCTTGGATGGCCGCCCAAGTCGATAAGAGGTAGGCAGCTATGAGATAGAGCCTTGTCCGAGAGCGGTCCCAGGGCGATCAGCTGTGGGTATGATGGACACAGACGATGATGCTCGAGCCCGAAAGTCACTCGAGGGGCCAAAGTGCAGGGTCTAGAGTAAGGTAGCTCAGATTTGGGGAAGAAATGTTGAAGGGGAGGTCTTGTGCCTTAGGGTTGCCTTTGAGGTATTGCGCATTCAGTCATCGGCCTGGATCCAGTTGTGTTATCGAGTCAGATGACGCTAGTGACAATCAAGTTAGTACGGTCACGCACCGTCACAGCTTCTCTTCTTCCATGACAACAATAACATTTGCTGTTGTTGTCGGTCATCACCCAGCGCTACAACCTGCAGACATAGACTCTGATTTCTTATCCAATAGCTTCAATGAAAGGTTGTAATTGCACAGCTCACTCTAACGAGCAGATGGAAAGAAAACCATAAAAGCCGTCAGACCTTAATCTAGCCAGGTCCGGCGCTGGGAATCAACTCTCAGTGCTCCCATAAATCTGTTCAATCCTGACGCAAAAAGGAAAGGTCTAATGTGTCCTGCACCCATTGATCCCATGCCACTTTCAAAATATCAATCCTATCAACCATCATCTTGATCTAGCCGACCGTATCCTCCACCCGCATCCCTCTTGCCTTCTCCCTTTCCACCGCCCACCATTCGTGAGAACCAGCCTCCGAGGCCATTCTTCTTTCCTGCCTGATCAGAGGGTGGTTGTGTCTTGCCGTTGTTATCCAGTGGGTCCAAGGGCGGGTTGATGTCCAGACCTGGAATCGCGTTGTCGGCAGTCAAGTTACCAGGGCCCCCACGGCGGATGTCGAGAGATGGCACCGGAGAGCGTCCACTCATAAGGGAGTCAATCTCTGCGTGTTGAGCCGGGGTTGGCATAGCGGTCGTAGCGTCGCCAAAGAGCTGGTCCATATCTTCCAAACGTACATTGGCAGTCTCGGGATAGAGAAAATATACTATCGACCATTAGCATCGCTTTCATCCAAGGAGGAGCGGATCCGCAAGACATACCAAGAACGAAGCTAACGGCGCAGAAAAACGCGTGTACGAGGTATAATCGCCATTTTATCCATTCTTGTAGAATCGGCGTCACCTCACCCACAAGCCAATTGCAGGCCCAATTGGCGGCCGTACTCAGGCTTGCTCCTTTTGCTCGGATGCTCAAGGGCAAGATCTCCGGAGGGTAGAGCCATGGAATAGGGCCCCAAGAAGCACCGAAAGCAGCGTTGTAGATCATCACGAATACCACTGTCAGGACTGGGGTAGCATGAATGTCGATAAAGATGAAGTACGAGATTGCCGAAAGCGATATTATCATGGCGACTGCTCCAGACATAAGGATCATACGTCGACCCCATTTATCGACGAGATACCAGGGAGGTATGGTAGAAAGAAGATAGGTGATTCCATTGATACCCGTCATTAAAATGGCTCTCCGGCCAACCCATCCGGCAGATTCGAAGACAAGCGGTGCGTAATAAGAGATGACGTTGATGCCGTTGAGTTGTGCCAGTGCCTGCGCAGACATTGCGATAAAGAGCCGCTTGTAGTATTTCCTAAACATCTCGTAGTATGTTCTTTCGCCCTCTTGCCGTTGAAGGAGGACATCCATCTTGATTTCTCGATACTCTTGTCGGGCTTTGTCGTTGTGAATGTCTCCTCCCCCATACAAATTCGCAATAACCACAATACCCTCCTCATCATGGTCGTTGTCGAGAAGCCATCTACCATGCATTAGCGGATAGACATCAGCTTGCGCTTTGGACCATACCTCGGTGATTCACATATTATGAGAGATCCCACACCAAGCAGAAGACCCATGAAACATTGAAGAAGTAAAGGAACCCGCCAGGCATAATCACTGGGTATATAGCTGGAAAAGTAGTCGACCCACACACTTGCCGCATAGCCAGAGATATTGCCTGTAAATTCGATGCAAGCAAGCTTTCCTCGGTTGTGGGGTGGGGATATTTCAGACTGGTAGACAGGTACGATGGTTGACAAAGCTCCCACTCCCAACCCAGCAATGATTCTTCCCAGTATCATCATAGGCATGCCGTTGGCGAACGTCTGAAATGCTCCACCCACGAAGAATATTGCCGATCCGTATAAGATGGTCCTCCGCCGGCCAATTAGGTCTCCTATTCTCCCAACACACAGCGATGCAATAAAAGCGCCAACTTCAAGGATGGCGACCATGGTCCCAATTTCAGCTCGGGTCGGCTGATTAAAGTAGTCTTTGAAATAAGACCCGCTGTATACCAAAGGTTCAATCAGCGCTGAGCTTTGGCTAGGGATGATATCTTGCCGTACGTTATTATACCAGACATCACGCCTTGGTCGTATCCAAAAAGGAAAACTCCTAACGAAACAAACACGCTAGTAAAGTACCTGGTAACTGTCAGCATCTACATCCTTTGTTCTTCATAATCCCGCCATACAGCAAAGGTCTCCCTGTCAAGCCATGGCTCCGGCTTCTCTGCCGGTCCCCCGTCATGATGACAGCAAGGACCGTTTCCGTCCGCCCAACCTTCCTCTGCGGAGGGTTCGGTATTTCAATAGCCTCTTTATCAAGTCCAGGGTTGGTGGTTTTGTGTTCGGGATAGATATGTTCAGTGTAATGTACGTGCCTTGCTCGGGGCTTTGGACGGGCAGAGCCTCCGTCAACAGAGCCCCCAAGGTTGATGCGTAGAGGGTCCTCCTCGTCCGCGAGTTGTTCTGCAAGGTCGCCGGTGTCGCTCCAAAGGGAAAAGTCCGAACCAGCGGAGTCGGATGAGCGCCGGCTACCCTGCTTTTCGTCGAGCAGTGCGTCCGAATGCTCGTCTCTTGGCTGCGAGGGAGATGCGAGGGTGCGGAGGGGGATGGTGAGCGGGTCGAGAGGCTTTGAGGAAGGAATGGTGCCGGTGGTATGGGCTGGCCACAACAGCCGGCCAAGTAGGGTTTGGACAATGTACCGTGGGAGTGGAAATAAAGGGTATTGTATTTTGGCGGGGAGGGGGGGGTTTGGAATGGATCAGCAGCAGCCGAGATGGTAGTCGGGACGAGCTACTCCTGCAGAGCTGGTGACGGTAGATGGCGGAATGGACAGAATGGGCATTTGACAAGCTGCAGGTGGTTTTTTTTGCAAGGGCCACGGGAAAAGTCTTCTTTGGTCGACTGGATGGGCACGAGACCCTGGCTTCTATTGTTCGTTGGGCGGAGGTTGAATGCTTTTCTACTGACTAAGGACACAGGGTTTAAAGGGTCACTTGGTGCCAAACAGTCCATGTAAGGGCTAGAACGGAGATGGTTTAGTTTCATGCACAAAAACTTGCACCAATTGCACAATTCTCCACTCTGCAAAGATTTTTCCTCCTGGTGTTCGACTAGAGATACAATTCATTCATTCATTCACTTTACATTAGTTGACAAAATTTCTACTCGCGATTTGCAGGAGCGAAGTCGGTGCTCCTTTGAGGCATCTCCTGTTCTGGCCATCTGTCCTCTAATTACCTGCATCAGGACTGAAACAGATAATCCCACAGTATCGTAGTTACAGCCTCAACCTCACAATCCTATTTAAAGTGTCTTTGCAGATCTCTTTGTGCCACATATTTTTGGACAATCTTTGTCCAGCAGAGGTCTGGAGGAAGCCCTCCGAGAGGTCGCACTGTTGATGGCTATCGCCATGGATGATTGTGATCAAGGCACAGGCTTTGAGTGGCGGGGTATCTCAAGCTCTTGGGGACGAGAGCTTTGCTAATTAGTAATTTGTGACTGTTACCTTGACGTCGCCTACCCCCTCCCATACGAAGTACAGTAGTGTGGAGGTCAGCAGGAAAGACGCCGCCACTGACCATACCCACGCTACGGGGTACGTACAAAGTGCCAATCGCATGTATCCGTACCTATGCTATGAGTCAGCAAATGGGCTAGATACTACAGACCCGTCCTGACTTGTACCAAAGCGAGTGCACTAGCCATGGCATTGCGACGCCAAGCTCTCAAAGCCTTCAGCTTCTTTTCTTCTGTGTTTGTTCGAGGTTGATACCGCAACAAGCCAACACCACTGAGGAAACAAACAACCCTAATTGTACATATTGCATGAAGCCTGTGCATAAAATCAAGAAATCTCCTTGTGGCAGAAAATTCCCTATTCCCTCCAGCTCTTTGCGCTTTCTAAATATGTTACTCCTTTTATATCCCCCAATTTTTCCAGGTCTTCTCCTCCTTCAACATTCCTTATGCCTTCGAAATCCCTTGTTTCCTCCAAATCCTCTACTCCTTTTAAAGTTCCCTACTCACTAAGAATGCCCCAGATGATGTCTCGCTCTTTCACAACGCTGTCGTAAATCAACGTTTGCTGAATTTTGCTGAAAGGCGTATTCTGTTCATCGATGGCGCTTTGAACTACGGTTAGTCCTAGCACTATATGTATCGGGACCTCACTTCTGTCATCGTCAACATAGCAAACCTCAGCATAACACCCATAATCAGTGTCCAGGAGGTCGATTTTCCAGGTCAGCATGAGCGACCGCTTTCCCTCCTGTATAGATAGCTGGAGTCTTTAGACGCATCTGCTTTTAGACTATCGAGCTGGAACACTTTGTCATGGCACACTAAAGAAATGAGAAGATCGAGGACGCAGACAAGAGGTTCATTTCCCCTTGCAAGACATGTGTTTAAATGAAAGGAGTCAGCAGTGTTCCACTTACTCCTAACGAAACTTACAATTCGTCCATTAATTTGCGTCATTGGTATGCTGGACGTCCGGTTTTCTTGTAGTATCTTGAGCGAACTTACGGTGGAATAGATCAGGATTGATAGTGAGAATTTGGCTGCCTCATCTCAGCCGTTTCCCGACTTGATGACCCGTTGTGTGCGGGGTTTGGCGTTAGACGTCCTCACACACACTGAAAAACGGGCTTGAAGTTTTCACACTAGAGGCTACCACGACTGCTCCATCAATTTTTATGCGATCGGAATGCTGATGTCCTGATTACTGATCTTAATGCAAGTCAAGGCAATCTATGGCCTGACTGTTTCGAACCCGGTACAGCGGCCAACCAAGCATAAACAGAAAGGTTAAGTAACTTTTCAGCATGATCAGATCTTCGGACCTGGAGGCTTACGTCATGAACCGTCGGGAAATGTACTGTAGAAGGATAGAAGAGTAATGGTAAGCGCGATCGAAGTGTGAAAACACCGACTTTCACAGCAACAAGCCTGCACTCTCCTCTTGTGCCAAGCCTGCGACGAGGTTTGTGCGGAAATTTGGGGGAGTTAGATGATCTCCGTTGCGCATAGATTCCAATATTGGTTGGGCAATCAAGCTGTGTCTGCAGTGATATGTCAGGGATCACATATCACATAAGTCAAGTGTTGAATGCTTTGGAGATATGATATGTAGATAGATCGAACGGTGAGAGCCACACTATGCTGGCGGGAAACGGAAATGACTTGTGGCTGGGGGGTGGCTTGATTGGTCGTGCCGTTGAATCTCATTTCCTTGCGCTGAAGTATCTGCTCCACCAACAGCCACCTGCAGCCCAGCCCTCGACTCGAACCACTCCTCTCTCTCCCTACCCACTGCCGTGATTCCTCTCCTCTCATTCAATCTCCATCTTCCACCCTTCATCGCAATCCACGTAGCACCACTCCGTCATTCATTATCGCATCCAATCCGGAACGCAGCTCATGAAGGGATCTTCGGCCCAGATCACACGCCTACACTCGTCCTGCCGATCTCGCGTCGTGCTTGCCAGTTCCTGTTTTTTTTAGAATCACAAACGTCGCTGGCAACTGCCACCACACTCCTTCGGGCTATTGACTATAACTATCCGACCGCTCTTGACTTCGCCTCCGCATTCCTACATTTTGCTGCCACCAAAACTCATTATTTGGAAGATAGCAGCTGTGGAGGTGCTGGTGGTGCGTTGAGCTGAGCTGACTTGGGCAACGGGCTTCCTGCCGCACTGTCACAATGGGCTCCACACAATTCGGCAACTTCCACGTACGTCACTGAGGGCATCTTCCAGTACTAGACACCACTAACGGTCGTATCTCATAGAACTTCTGCAGAGACTCGACCCTGCCCGTCTGCAATGTACGTTGCCATCCCCTTTGAGCCTCGGCATAAAGCTCGGACCATGCCAACCCAGCGCAATGCTGACCTCCAAAACAGCTCTTCAGCGAATCACCCACACAATCCAATACTGGGAGTCAATTGGAAGGAGCAGGGTTCGGTGGATGCCAGTTGACTGGCATACCATTAAGCAATGGCCGGAATCTCGCAAATCTGGGTATGTGGGATCCGAAAGCGGTGCGCGATGATCGAGATGCCGTGACTGACCCAAAGAAGGGTCAATATTGCTTTGCGGTGTTGCAATCCTCGTTACCTTCTTCCTACTTTTCAAAGCGGAGAGGAAGCAAGCTGCGGTGGGCCGAAGGTTGGTCATGGAGTGTGGCACACGACATCATTGTCGCTAATTTTCCACAGGGAATTCCAACTCTTCCTTGTGGGATACATAATCGTTTCAATATGCGAAATATTCACAGTGGGCGGCTTCCCCTTGGATCGCAAAGTCCGGCTCGTAAGTCATACAACTCCGTGCATCGGGTCCAAATGCTAACTGTAGTCAGGGCTTCACTGCCGCTCATCTTGGCTCAATAGTAGCAACACTATGGGTGCTCCTTCTCAACGGTGTCGTCGGCTACCAACTACTTGATGACGGAACTCCTCTCTCCCTAGGACTGATACTGCTCTCAGCAATAGCATTCTTCGTCGCCACCGGATACATAGCTCTCGACACGGCTTTCAGCTACACTAATACCTTTGTCTCCACCCTCTCACCCCCCGATAATCGGAGCATAGCCCTCTACGTTCTCTACCAGCTATGGCCTCTAATCTGCCTCTTCGGCTTCTTCGTGCTCGAAACAGCCTTGGTATTGCGAGTGCTCGGAGAGAGGAAACCAATGCGTTCGTCCCCTTTCCTTGCACGAAAGAGCCTAAGCTAATCATGGTAGTCTATCTAATCGCCGCCGCCCTCCTCTTTGCCATCGGCCAAATCTTCCAATACGTAATCTCCACCCACATCTGCAACGGCACCTCAGGGAAAATCGACGGCGCTCTCTTCGAAACCCTTTTCACCCTTCTTGCCGTTGTCATGACGTGGGCATACTGGTCATCCATCACGGAAGATGACTGGCCAATGCCAGGCTCGGGGACGTCGAATTACGACCCTTGAGACCCAAGGGAAGAAAGTAAGATGACGATTGATGCATTTTAGCGTTGCCATGACACTCCATTTCGCGACTTGTACAGAGAATAATCGGAGGACCTGTGATCTATCTTGGAAACGGCCTGTGGCTGTCTGATAGCATAGGTCTATCATCTGAGAGATGGAGAGGGGACGGGGGTAATTTGAGGGAGGTATGCATTGAGAGATGGCGATTACATAAGTATACAGAATCGATAATCGATATTGATATCATCAATTGTGCATCAACACTGGACATTACTGACTAAGTGGTGATTTAGTATTGAAGGAGTCCTCTTCGACGTCAGCATTTCAAGTCACTAATTATTGGCTCACTTGATGATCTAACCTCACATACCAAGCACTGGCAAGTCGCTGACAGCAAGTGCAGATGAATTCTTGTTCACCAACATTGGAATTGTCACGTTATATATCAGATACCCCTTTTAATATACGTTCATCCAGGGCGAGCAACACTTTCAACACCACTCTCAGCACTTTCCAAAGTGTCTGGCGACAACTACTTGAATACCGAGCGAATGGTGATCAGGCACCCATCTAACGATATGGCACAAAGCGTGCATGATTAGGACACAGCTGAAGAAGCACATCAAGAAGATGAAAAGGAAAAAGGAAACAGGAAGATAGAGGAGAGGATGACCCAATTCAACTCGTCAGGTTATCCTTAGCATCCGGTCTTGAGGTCCCAGCGATGCAACCGAACAAGGTTCAATAGAAGTGCGTTCACAATCTTTCAACGAATATCCTTTGCATCAGAACTGCGTCCTATCAGAACTCTCCCAATGGATAGCTAGATCTCTTCAAAACTTTTTCAGATATCTCTCCGCGCATCTTGACAGATCATCACGATCCTGACGGCCTAGAGGCCAATGAAACAGAGTGGAGGCAGATCTTCTCCCGCTGGGAAAGAAAGTCTTCTTCATGTAATGCCAAGTCGCAATAGATGACACACGTCGAGTGGCTTGGGGGTGAGGGATGCTTCTTAGCTATATGGAAATCTGTGTGGGAACTGACAGCCTGAGCTTGGAATTTGGATTTGGCATTTTCTCTACTGTTGTCCGATCGAGTCCCCTCTAATGCAGCTTTCTCGATGCCATCTCTTCTGGTGGTGAAAGTGAAACCAGATGTCCGAGAAGCAGGCGGGACTAGATGAAGGCACGCACGCAGACTATAGTTGAATTTCCAACCCCCCTTGTCTGGACACCAGATCTACCTGTCTTGGCCATTGCTTCAAGAGACCCTCACCGTGATCGCCGCGACACGATCACAATCGCTCACCGACTCCCGCCCCAGACGTCCACATCACCGGAATCATACACCACCAGCCATCCATCCAGCTCCAATCAACAGCTAATCCCTGACAGCTACACGAACCTCACTAATTCATCCCACAGCATCCCCCACCTCCCTCCGAACCCCCACCGACGCACCCGACGCCCTTCCTCCCCGTCCCCCTCGCCCTCTATAGACCCGGAATAGGGGACACGAGGGGCTCGTGCGTTCGCGGAGTTGATCCGGATGTACGCCTGGACTAGACGTAATTATGAGCTGGGAGGTATGGCCCATTGATCATCTGCGCGTACCTATGAACAGATACTGAAACGAAGGATATATACAAAACCACTCACCGCCCGCCCACAGAAGCGAATACACAAGACATGCCATGTTAAACCCCAACATCCATATACAACCCGTCAATTCTCATCATGACTCGTCATAGCCCTTAACCACCCCCTCCTCCTCATCAAAGCCTTGACCCCAAATCCCCGTCCCCTTGGCATCAGCTTCACAGCCTCCCGTCCAACCACAGCACCCCCAACCGCTCGTTTCGCCCTGGCCGGCTCCTCCTCAGGGGCTTCCTCCTCCGGGTCCTGGAGCCCCTGATCGAAAATCCCCTCATCAAGTTCATATCCCTCATCCAAAGTCGTCGCCTTCACTTTTCCCCCCTTCTTCTTCGCCGCCTTCTCCTTCCTCCTTGCTTCCTTCTCCGCTAGCTTCTTCCGCCGCGCCTCCTGCCGATCCGCCCTCTCCTTCTTAATCTCCAGTGCCGTCTTCTTGATCCACTCTTGAGCATCGGTGTTCCAGCGGTGGCCCTCGTAGTCTGTGAGCACCAGCGCCTTTTCCTGGTACTCGTCCGTCAAGATGCGATCGTATGAGTATGGCACTTTGGCGGCTACGCCCTCGAAGATGCTCGAGCGCATTGGATAGAGTTCCTTCGTCTGGTACTGATGATGGTTCTTGCACCGCCACACCCCGGGTGCGGTCTCGGGCTGTGTTTCGAAAAGGCCGGTGATGTCGATGAAGAGCCCATTGCGGATATCGATCCAGCGAGCGTCGATCACGTTGTCGCTATCGCTGTAACTGCGGTTCACGACTGCGGGGTTGATGTCCAGGAGGTATTGGCGGAGGATGGGAGGGGCGTTGGGGGTGGCATCTGTGTAGTTGTAGTCGAGGGAGTTGTAATCGAAGATTGTGCCGTTGAAATGGGCAGCGAGATAGGCGAGGGTGGGGCCGGAGACTTGCGCGTCGATGTCTGCATCCCAGGGGAGGATCTGTGTGGATTGTCAGTGGATGAGAGGACGGAATGGGCAAGCAGGAACGTTGGCGAACCTTTGCATTCCACCACCACCCGAGCAAGGTGCCGTGAGCCAGCCATGTCTCCATGCCGTTCCTTTCGAAAAAGACGAGATACGCTCGCATCATGTGCAGCTGCGCATCTCGCCGCAGATCGTCATTCAGAACGCCATGCTCGTATCTGTGGTCGTAGTGGCGGGCGGCACCCTTGCGATCGGGTTCTTTGAAGTATTTTGGGAATTGGCCGGCCGGCGTGTGTGAATTTGGTTCATGGCTTCGCTTCAGTCGGGTTGACAAATGACTTGTTGCTTGCTGAATGGGGAATGGAATCAACGAGGCGTCGATGATGAGGGGCGCGGCGGTGAGGAGAAAGAGGACTGTTCGAAAAGGCTTCATCATTTCTAGATTTTCAAGACGTTATTCTGCGAGCTGGTGTCGCTTTCGATATGTTGCCCTCAATTGAATTCATCTGGGGCAGGACGTCAGGGCTTGTTTCGATGGAGTTGTATGTCTCTGAGAGGTGCCTCTGCAGGGACAATATTGGCTACAAGCCTGTATAGAACGAGCGGGTAAGAATAGGAACAACAATCGACGACTGCTTAGATCTTCTGTTATCTATTCATGCTTGAAGAAGTATGTCGCGTGCTTCCTTGGCACTGATATATTTCATGGGGAAAATCTACGCGCGTTCTTGGCATTAGCCTTGGCTTACGTATTTACAGATTGCCGGATAAGATAAGATGATATTCACCCGAGGAACCTACCTCTAATAGGAATGTCACTGTCAACCGGCCACTCGAAAACCAGTCTCCCGTCAACCACCCACTCCATCGTGCCGTCACTCAGCAACCTGTTGGAATATGAAGCAATCCATAGCAACTAAAACGACCGCCTTGGCGTCGGGTTATCGTTTGGGGCGTCGGGTTATTGTTCATTCGAGTCAAGCCTGATCTTCGGAGCAGTGGCAATTATATCCATGGAACGTGAGAAAATCCAAGTTATCTCAACGGAAAGGTTGTCAAGGTCGGTGATCCCTAGCAAGGTTCCTCGATTATTGAATTCAGCAATAGAATAGTGGCATCCCAATGATCCCTCGCATAGTGACAAAGAAGAGAAGTAAATGATTTTGCCTTGATCGCCACAGGGAATCTTGTCGCCTAATTTCAAGCTCCCTCTGGGCAAGAATAGGCTACCTAGCTTCCACACGCTATGGAACGGCCCAGTATCAAGCGATTGCATAGTGTTGGCTATAGGAGATTTCAATTTCTCTATCTACCTAGGAATACAAGCCCATCTATATACTCGGCTGATCAATCTAGGCCCTATAGATGATAAGGCATTTAGTGGAGCTGGTCTGCCCTGAGCATAGCCCTTGTTGTTCAGCATACAGTCTGGCGGACAGTGATCCAGGATTGCGATACGCTAGACCTGATTTGGCTTAGTGCTGCTGGAGAGACTACCCCAGCCATTCTCCAACACATCTAACACAAACTTCTGAAGTCGTTCGGTTCTGCTAGACTTGATATAGCTAAAGGTTCACTTTCCAAAAATAGGAACAAATCTGCTCACTCGGCGGTTTTCCTCTCGTTTCAGCCAAAAAGCTGATGAAGCATCTTATTCGTTGCTACTGCTCACATTATGCACTGCGCCGCAGAAACGGTGCCTATGTTGCACCCATAGATCACCAAAACGCACTTCGCCGCTATGGGACCTCCAAGAACGTCCTAGAATGAGCCAATACACTGCCGAAATGTTTCGTACGCCTGAAAGCTGCTGGGGCCGTGAATGCCATGACGAAATTGTGCTGTCTTGGCGGGGGACGACACGACGTGTGAAGGAGGCGTTGGATGGCGAAACACGGCGATGACTGTAGTGCATCCTACCGGAGAACAAATATGTGAGACATTATGCCTCAGCCCGGTGGCCTTCATATATGCTCTGGGTATCAATTCCAGCCCTGATCCTCTTTGGACGAATCAGCTAGATTGGTGGTTCAACTGCAACACTCCTCTAGCTGCCTGTCACCTCGGTTCGTTCCAATGCCTATGTCCCCACGTCAGCAGAAGAGGGATCTTCATGGCCTTTGACTCGGCTGACAGCCGAGATTGCTTCGTGTTTTACCTTGCGAAAGTCATGGGAGGCACCATTCCCAGGACCAAGGAGCCATAAACACTAAAGACGGCTTCATATTTTATGCGGGCGAGAGGCTGAAAAACGCGGACCAGGCTAGACCTTGAGACGCTACCCCAGAACGATCATCCCCAAATGCGATTCTCATCTTCAACTCACCGACGCAGCATCTTACACTCATTGATCTCACCCTCGCGAATATTCTCTCTTCAACGCCTTGTGGACTGCAGAGGGCAGTATAGCGAAGCCACGACAGATAAACACTTGCAAACATACAATTTGGCCTTGCTTTGCTTGGCGTCCGCTCGTTTACTCCCTATCTCAATCAGGAGATGGGATTGTTTTTCCAGGAAGTGAGACAATTGTCGCCGACGAATTCACGGGCGCTGCGATAGTATAATACACGTTCCCTGGCAACCACATCCTCGTCGCATCGACCAGCCAACTGACCAATGCTTCGCTCGCTCCTGACCCTCTGCGTGTTCTACGCGGGGACCATATCCGTGGTGGTGCTGAAGCCTACTGGTAGTGCCTACCAATCCTCGATTTCTGCTTCGGCCTCGAACTGTTCCTCAGGGCATCAATCGTCTGGCAAAACACGACAAAATTCTTCGAGAAGCGTCAGCCCGTCTCTAAGTCTAAGTTCTACAGCACTAAGCCCGAGCAGTGACCAGCGTTCTTCGAGTGCTGCAGGGCTGGGCTTAAGCAGTGTCCAACTGTTGTCTTCGAGTGCCAGTGAGCTGAGACCAAGCAATAATGCGAGTGTCCAACAGTCTTCTTTAGGCTCCAGCGGTTTGCCCTCAATCAGTATCTCCCATGCGCTTTCCGCATACCCGTCGGCAACGGCGCCAGGGCTTCAGGCGTCGAGTCTTGGCCAATTTGGCACTAGGAGCAGTGCGATCGCATCTCCGACACCGATTACGAGTCAATATGGCTCAAAGAACAACACAATTCCGACTATTACAGGCAATGGACCAAGGTTGAGCTATTCTCAATATGCGCCTTCCAACCAGTCTTCAATGGGTGGGCCATTGTCAGCGCCATCTAGCACTAGTAGGCCGATGCTGTCGAAGAGCAATAATACGTCGCTCTTGAATGCCACTAGACTGTACACTCACAACTCATCCACGCAAGCGCCTCTCAACGCTCTCGAAAAGCTTCTCCATCCCCAAAATAGACTTGTCAATATGACAGGACATTATGGCAATCTATCGTATAATCTAACAAGCTTGAATAAGTACGAGGATGAGTGTCTCCTGTGGGACAACAGTTGCAAAGGTAACAAGTCCGAAGCTTTGAACAGTTTCTTCAACAACACTGGCGCAATGTTTCATCTCGTGCACAATGCTCATTGCATATGGAACCACTATGGGGACTTTTGTTACCCCTGGTTGCCCCCAGGCACAGTAATGCCTAAGCTGTTGGGATGGATGAGGGATTCCCAGTGTATTGCCGACTTCAATGAGTGGCATGATCAGCATCCAGACGCGCCACCCTGGGTCTATTCGACACGGCAATACAATGGTTGGGATTATTCGACTATCGATTTTAGCTCTCAAGCCACGACAACAGCAAGCATTGGATGCTGTGGACGGTGTACGGTCGCAGGTGGTAATGTCGATGTATACTATTGGCCTGCGCCTACCGCAAAGACAGATTGCCTAGCGACCGTCGGTTCAGTAATCCAGGACCCTATGTCAGGAAATCGAATCACCGATTCGAGAGGTTATCCATACTGGAAGCCCCAAACAAATCCTTATGCTCCAGCAGGAGGCTCTATCACAGCATCACCGTTGAGCACAATACTCCCCGCACCACAAGCTCTGCCTGGTAATTACAAGCCGAATGTCAATCCACTCAACGAAGCACCAGTCTATATCACAGCTCGAGAGCTCCCAATCACCGACAATTCAACGATCACTGGTAATCTCTCGAATCCAAACGCGGCGCATATTGCCACCATAGGCACCTTTGAATGGTAAGTCTTGTAGGAACACAATTCTGTGGAATTCGCGCTAATCCAATTGACAGTACCTCCCCATCAATCTGCGTCGGCTTCAGTGATATCTTCGCAGCCGATAATTGCGGAGGTCTGTCAACCGACGGCGAGATGATCTCATATACAATCGTCCCTTTCACGCCAGGCGAGCTGTCAACAATCGAAATGCCAGCATGGATACGCGACACCATCCCCGCTGGAGCCATAAAATCTTTCGATACGGGAGACCTACCCTGTCCGCCTCTCGACGTCATGGTAAGCGCCCCCTCTCAGCTCTTGATGCCAATCTAACGAAAAATTCAGATGGGAGCCCAATACAAGCCTGTACCAGGTGTACCTTATCGACCCATCCTCTCGCCACCCCAGCGCCTCAGCTCCCTCTTACCCAAATGGGCAAAATCCAGCTGTGTCATCTCGGCAGCGTTGTTCAATGGTGTCGACCCACCGCGACCATTAGCGCCAGCCGCAGTGCTCGCGGGCCCAAGTATCACGCCGATCATAAGGACGACGCCGTTGTCGAATGACCCGACCCCAGCACCTATGATTCAACCTCCTGGACCTACCAAGACCCCAGCTCCGAATGATTTCGTTCCACCTTCGTCTAATCTAGGAACGAATGCAGGACAAAATCCAGGCAAAGCACAACCTGATACTCAAGGCCCAGGTTCAGGGAACAATGGCGGTGGTAATGGTAGAAGCAATCCGAAGACGCCCGAATCTGCTCTCACAGGACCTCAGAACTCTGGTTCGAAGGGCCAAGGCTCCGATCCAGGATCGAATCCTAACCCGAACTCCGGCGGGAAATCCACTAACCCTCAAGGTCCGGTCCAAGGCTCAGGGAATAGTGGCGGTAGTAACGGAAACGCAGGCTCTGGCAATTCCAGCCCTCAAAACTCTAACCCAAGCAATGGAAAACCAGGAACCTCTCCCAACAACGGCGATATCACCAACCCCTCAAATCTCTCTCCCAATGAAATGTCCAACCTCCACAACGCCCTCTCACCGAACCCTGGCCCGTCAAATCAGAACACTGGTGGCGGTTCGCAGAACAACGTTTTAGCGAGCGGCGGATCCGTCGGGGCAGTAATAAATAAAGGGTTCGGAGGGAGCGGAGGATCAGGACCTGGATCGAACAGTGGATGAACGACGCCGAATAAAGGGAATTCTGCACCAGGAGGAGGTAATTCACAGAATGGAGGGTCCTCGAATCCGGGTGACGAGACTTTCAGCCCCGTACTTGCACCAAAGGAGGGACAGGCTGGTAAAAACGGCTCGCCTGGCAAGCCTCAAGGCTCTACGGGTGGAAACCCGGGGGTGTCTAATGAAGGGGGAGCCGGCAATGCAGCTGTACCTCAAGATTCTATTGCCAATAAGCCAGTCCCAGTGACTGACCAGGCCGGTACCCCGGTAGTAGCCGGTGGCCAACCCGTCCAAAAGGGCTCCAACGGCGACGTTATTGTGGGCGACCACACAGTTGCACAAGGCAGTAAAGCAACCGTCGCTGGACAAGTCATATCCGCTGGATCTAACAACGTGGTTGTGAATGGGGCTACACATGCATTGCCGCCAAACCCAGGGCCAGCTGAGACGCCAACGCCAGTCCAGGTGGGTGACCAGGTAATGCCAAAAGCATCCAATGGCGACATTCTTGTCGGTGGTCATACCGTCCCACAAGGCAGTCAGACAACTATGGGCGGCCATGTAGTTTCCGCTGGGCCAAACAATGTTGTGGTGGACGGAGCTACACATGCCCAACCAGCGACCCCCGGGCCAGTGGTTCAGACAGCCAGGCAACCCCATGAGCCCCTACAAATAAACGGCCAAACAATCCAAAGCGCCCCAAACGGCGATCTCCTCATCGGGACCCAAACAATAAGCCACGGCTCCGCCGCCACAATATCCGGACACGTAATCAGCGCCGGACCCGGCCATCTAGTCCTCGACGGCTCAACCGTCCCCCTTGCCCCACCAGGACCAACAATAACCCCACCACCAACAACGATTTCAGGTCTAGGAATACAAGCAGCCACGAACGGCGCAATCCTAGTCTCCGGCCACACTCTCACTCCAGGGCAAGCCGCGGCGACGATATCCGGGCACACGATCTCCGCTGGACTTGGAGGCGTGGCGGTCGTGGACGGGTCCACAAACATACTTCCCACCCCCAGCACCATCCCCAACCCCACGGCCATCGCCTCACTAGCATCCGCAGCAACTACCGCACAATCATCCTTCTCCTCCGCCTCAACCGCCGCATCATCCGCCGAGTCATCCTACGCCTCCCTCTCCTCAATCGCGGCAGCGACTCCCAACGCAGCAAATTCCGCCGCCGCATCCGCAGCCTCAAGAACCGCCTCCTCACTATCCCTCCTCTCCGCGAGCGCCTCATCATCCTACTCCTCCCTCTCCACCTCCTTCGCCGCCTTCTCCTCCGCCCTAGCCTCAATAATAGCATCCACATCCTCTCTCTCCTCCCTGGCCTCGAATGCCGAAAGCACCGCATCGAGTCTCGAAGCCATCGCAGCAGCGACGCCGAATGCAGCCAACAAGGCGAAAGCGTCCAAGGCAGAGGCGACGGCATCGATTTTAAGCGAGGACGCGGCCGTGGCTGGGAGTTCAGCTGTTGCGAAGCTGGTTGCGCTGGAGGCTAAGGACGGTTATGGTGGGGGAAACGTCACAGCCGGTGCTACTGCTGCTGCTACGACTGCAACTGGTTCTGGCAGCAGCAATTCTCCAGGAGTAGCTACGCCTTCTGGTTCGGCTGGGACAACGAATGGACCTGGTGGTACTGAGGCGAAGACCGGGTCCAGCAGCTGTTTGAGACATGGAGGAACTGGGCAGGGAATGTCGACGGTGATGCTGATGGGAATATTAATAGCCTCTTCGATTCTCCTCTGAGGGCCTGGAAAATCCGTGGAAAATTTCGAAGGAATTTTGCTACGATATTTATTAGCCTTTCGAGCCTTGACTCTCTCTCATTGACGAGAATTTATACAGATATAAAAATTAATAATACCCACTGGAAAGAAAACTTCATATATGAAAAGAATTATTCCATCAACGAAGAAATTTCCTTTATTTCTCATACATACATGCCCTTGAAATCTCATTGGCCCATCCTTCTCAGATCCTACCTAAACACATCATCCCTAGACAAATTCATATTCGCTCAACTCACACAAAACACACAAAACAACAAGCCAACAAGTTCAGCATCAAGATGTCACAGAACGGATCATCTCAACAGAATACAACTATCACAGCTATATAACTCATATTATTTATATCAAACAAAAAACATCCATACCAATCAAATAGATTAATTAATGGACAAATACGCGGAGAACAGTACGTAAAATGCTACTTTAAAGAAAATGCCATACCCTACGTACATATATCATCTACCTCTCATTTAGAACCTCCTCAACCAGCCCAAGAAGAGCTCGACCCTCAACTAATACCTCTCTCACCGTACAGAGTGAAACCCTTCCTCCCCCCCTCGCCTTTCCCCTTCCCCCAAGCGACACATCCAACATCCAAGAACGTACCAAGCCGCGCTCCGATCAAGGAATCCTGTCATAAGGAAAAGCGCAAGCAAGGGTGTGTGTGTGTGTGTGTCTCGAGCATTGGCTCGGGTAGCGATCAATCAATAAATTAATCAATCAATCGATCGAGAACACTCACCCTAATCCAAGACACACAGCACAGCACAGCATGGACAATAAACAATAAATACCAAAAAAAAAATATCAACGCAAATTTGTTAAGTTGGCGGAACGTGTCTCCGACCATACATACAGACATACATACATACATATATACGCATGGTGTTCAGACAGACAGTGTTCAGAGCACGCGTGAAAATGTCTCTCCTTAAATGATGGTTTATTTCTCTTTGTGAAAGGGGGAAATTAAAATATGCATCGGAGCTGAGTCCCAACCATTAAGCCATCTAATTAAAGAAAGTATATGTCTCTTCTTCATCCTTGCGACAATCCTTTCCCTGAGCCCTAGCATCTCCTTCTCCCTCCCACCACCCTCCTAAAATAACAAATAACAATGGCTTGCGCCGGTTCGCTCCCAGCACAGTACCCTCCAATACGACTATAATCAACATCCCAATTAGTAGCAACAACAACACCTTCCTCACAACCCGCACAGACCCCTTCCACATCAGCGAACACGACGGCACCATAATCCAATCCTCGCACTTCATCAAACCGCCCTCAATCCCTTAGAAGTTCCTAAAAACATTCATCACCGAATCGCTCCTCCTCCTCTTCTAATTCTGTCCCACAACGCACTCTTCTCTAAACGACGCAATCCCCAGTGGGCGGATTTCCTTCACCTCGCGGATGCGCGGGTTGACATTTGTAACGGTCAAAGACGCAGCTGCTACGCGACAAGGTCGGATGCGGACGTATGGGGATGTGGAGGAGGCGTTGAATACGATGATGCGGTATGGTCAGCTGAGCTGCTCACTTCTTCAAACCACACAGTCCAATTCCCCACGTTTGACTCTCCCGTGCGTCTTCGAGCGCAGGACATCGCTGGCTCTGCAACCTCTGATAAACCATCAAATCACCTGCAATTCTCTTGGTTTCCTCTCCCTGAGACCTTCATTTTTGTTACAACAGGTATGGTTTTGCAGTCTGCATGGACTGCTGACAATCAGTCACGCCTCGTCGTCGGCTGTTCTGTTTCAGCGCACTGAGCGCCCGCTAATATTTTATCCCATCTGATTCTTACTCATTCTGGCAAGGCTGGTACCCTAAGGACATTGGATTCGGCTCTGAATATCCTGCCAAAGGCAGTACACTGTGTAATGGAACCGAGAGCACGCAAGATGCTATTATTGTCGATCAATCCTGGCTGTACGCCCTTACTCCTCTGTTAAGAATAAGATCTAAAAATGTGACCACACCCTAGAATTACTTATTCAATTATATAATCCAACACTCTCCCTTAACTGGATAAGTGATTATTCGGATTATTGGCTTTGCTACTCCAAATATTCGCCTATTGACGGGATCGAACACGCAACCTTTTTTAGGCTAAACCCTTCCTGGGTTTTTACGCGAGGATAGATAACAATTCAGCCTTGCAATATTGGAAGCGCAGACGCTAACCGGGCTTATAACCTGTTAAGAATAAGATCTAAAAATATGACCACACCCTTGAATTACTTATTCAATTATATAATCCAACATCCTCCAACTCCAATTGAGGACCCTGGCTACTTAGATTGGGGCCCTTTGACCATTGAAAGTATTCTAAGCAGTGTCAGAATAATGGAAGATCTACGAAGCAGTGGAACGGCCTGGGTTGATAATTGGCAGCCTCAGGACAACGCGAATCGGCCTGGTCTACTCGCCTCTGTCATTGTTAGCGTCTTTGCGGATGGGCTTTCACGGGCGGGTGTTGATAAATTATACAAAACCCAAGGGAATCCTTCACCGTGGACTATTTCTCCCTATGAAAAGGAGGATGACTTCGATCGTCGCATCCTTGAAGGCCAACGTGCTTTGAGATACCTGAACGCCGATGGTATGTTTCTAGTAGAGTTTGCAGTAAGCGGTCTGAATTACACCAGAACTTTAGCCACGATGCTAGCAATAGTCGTTCTGTTTTTGCACACGGTTGTCGCACTACTGCACACTGTGTGGACGACAGCGCGAGGCAAGTCATCCGCCTACTGGGACTCTACAACAGAGATCATGGTCCTTGCCCAGAATTCCAAACCTGCTCTCCAGGCACTGGAGAACACAGCCGCTGGTCTCCAATATTCGTCCACGTACGCAACCAAAGTCATCATCCGGCCCACCAAGCTGTCTGACACGCAAGAAGCCGATCATTTGGAGTTCCTTCTAAAGGGAGAAGAGGCAAATGCTGAGGACGAGATGGACGAAATGTTACCACCAAATTCAGGACCCTCTCAAACTGCGAAGAGGTCAGTTGTTCTAATTGATAAGGGATCACTAGATGTAGCTACTACTATTTTACGTCCTTCTACATGGCCCACCTACAGAAGACAGAACAGTACTACATTCACACCGTTTTCCGGTCTCTCTCGGGGCAAACCCCCATCTTCGTCACCTCGAAGTCAAGATTCTTGTGTGGGACTGAGATCACGAGTCAAAGACGATCATGCTTATGGCTAGCAATATCTCAACAGAGGACTTAGAACTTAAGTAAAGGATAGAGCCATGAATCTCCGCCTCATGATGTTTACATTAGGCCTCGATCAGGGTCTCAATCTTCGTCTATCCAAGGGAGTAAGAGAGAGCGCGCTAAAGGCGCAGAAAGACGGAAGTGGGCGTCAACACGAGAACCAAGTCGCAGCTCTTCATACAGCAGGAGATCACGTATTGCCCTAAGTCCTAAAAGAATTGTGTCTATATATATATATATTACATCCACCCCGAACTTAGGATAGGGAATTGCCGTTTCGATTCGGGAAAGGGAGCAGGGCCGTTTTAGGGGGAGCAGCGAGGGAGTAGGGGGAAGCAGCGAGAGAGCAGAGGGGAACGGCGAGGAAGTTAAGGGGGGTGATGGTTTATGGAAAGAGCACTATGTGGTAGAGCTGTGGTAGAGCAGCGGCATAGCATATCGGAGCCCGAAATGGCTCCCTGCTTGCCTTTCAACTTCGCCACTTCCCACAGGATTCTTTGACAGTTGGAGTAATCGGAGGGATATCCAGCTAGCCAGCCTTGAATGGAGTACGACATTCGAATGATCGCTTGACTCTGCTGGCGTTCATCCAGAGTTCTAAAGTTTCATTATCCACTTTCTACCCTCTTCAAGCTTCTTCACGATGCCGCTTCCATTTCGATGCAAAAAGGACAAGCATGAAGACATCCTGCCATCACGTAGATAACGGCGATGTCTGTCGTTCCTTGTCTGTCGTTCCTTGTCTGTAGACTCTGAATCTATCCGTCTCATGAGGTTTCTTGGCCGGGGTTAGCTCGAGCTAAAAACCTTTCCCGTCAACATCGCGCATTGCGTTACATGTGTATCTGTTGGAAGCAGGAGCACCACTAAGGGGAATGAATTCGGGAGCAAATCGTCTGATTGATAGCTAATAGAACAGAGCTACCTAATATATATAAGGAATAAAGCAATCTATTACTGAATAGGGGTAAATAAATAGAATAACAGGATATTAAGTAGCTGTTGGCTATAGAGTAGTAAAACAGTAAAAACGGGGCCTAATAAGGCTCAGAAACGACGATGCTCGGAGCCATTTCCAGATAGAATGCAATAAAAATCCTTGCCAGTGCATCTGACAGTATCTTTCCACCATTGCGCACCCAAATTCGCCCACTAAATCTTTAGGCCTACGCCATAGGGATCATTTTCAGTTTTTTAACCTTCAGCACACCCAGTCTTGTGTCACGCGGAAGCAATCTATACGAAGAAGGTAACCTTATGTCTATGCCGGTAGATTATCGAATTGAAGCTGAGGACGACTACGCTGACGATGTTCTGACTTGTCTCGTCCAATTGCGAGACGTGCGGCCTTACTCGCACAGCGCGGACCGAACCACACTATTTCCTCCAAATGCGCAATCCCCGGTGAGCCAGAGCGAAGCCAACATATGTCAAACTATGCCAGTAGAGCTGGAACGAGGCATTCACAACCACTTCCGATCGAAAACTAAGCACCGCAAGGGCCGTTTGCAGGCCATGCAGGCCGAAAAACCGCTGCCCAAGCATTCATACACTCAACTCCGTCTACCCCTACTTCTAAAACCAATGAAGCCTCTAAAGCATCAGCATGAGCCCTGAGGCTTTCTGAGCGAACATTCTCTATACCCGTTTCGCCTACTATCTGCACTTCCTGCTTTCCCCTTTCTCTTTTCCTAGCAACCGACCTCGCAGCTACAGTCTCCCACTTCCTATCTTCTAGCTCCACTGCTGGAGTGAAAGTGCTGCTACCCACAACCTCCCAACCAGCCTGCGTCGCGGCGTCGACATAAGCTGCAGGCGAAAGCACGGTCCTAACATTTCCATCCGGAAGTGGATCGATAGATTGCAGCAGGACAGCTAGGAGGTGCGGTAAGGCGGCAGGTTGGGAAATCGAAAGCGACCACTCGGCCAGCAGAAGCGTTTTAACTCCTGCGTCGAGCAGAGACTTGAAGCTCTGAACGAGGGTGGTGGAGGAAGGGAAGTAGTAGAGTGAATGCGCGAAATAAGCTGTGGTATAAGTTCCTGTAGGTTGCGATACCACTAGCGCGGGCGTGGTGGTTTGCCTGAAGCATAAATACTCTCTTGGAGGGCCGGTAGAGAGACTAGATTGGGCGTCGCCAAGGGTCCAGGGTATGCCTTTTCAAACGTTGAGGGTTTTGACATATATATAACCGGACTGTAGTCTAAACTATAGTTAGTTGTATTACGGTTAGCGGTTCGCGAAACAGGCTTCCCTTTATTATTAATTCCTTACCAAAATCCGAAGCTAGCTCCGCAACAATATATCAATATATATGAATTGATTTTTCGATTTTTATACCTTATTAATTTTATATATATATATATTTCATATATAAACCTTTCTGTTATAATGATACAAAGTATATATTATAAATATGAAAAGTATTAAGTATTTGTAATATTATTATATTTAAGTATATTAAATTTATTTAAACTTAATATATAATATTATTAATCTTTTATATATATAAATAATTAAAAAATAATTTTATATTCTTATTTTTTAATTTTATTAATTATTATTACTTTTTATATTAATATAATATTATAATAAAACTTTTATTTATTTATATTTTCAATTAATATATAAAATAAAAGAAAATATTA
>JAABUQ010001207.1_pt1 | contig 56865 bp, 50 predicted proteins | sample 5560001 | NCBI WGS metagenome assembly JAABUQ01 (sample SAMN10711888, study PRJNA513371) | rock metagenome | isolation source: Antarctica rocks | place: Antarctica: Victoria Land, Finger Mt nord | collected 2015-12-18
TCACCGACGGCCTGTCCAACACGATCCTGATCAACGAGGTCCGCGTCGGCGTCACCTCGGCCGACCACCGGGGGACCTGGGCCCTGGGCCTGATGGGGGCCAGCATCACCGGCACGGCCCGCGACTATAATCCCGGCCCGAACAACCGGATGGAGCAGGCCGACGAGTTCCAGGGCTGCTCCTCGTTCTGGTATCCGGGGATCGGGAGCAAGGACGGGATGGGCTGCATCAACGACCCGGGGGCGATCAATGCCGGGGCGAACGCCCGGAGCCTGCACCCGGGGGGGGTGAACTCGGCGTTCTGCGACGGGTCGGTGCGGTTCATCAAGAATAGCGTCGACGTGCAGATCTGGTTCGCCCTCCAGGCGTCCAAGGAAGGCCGGATCCTCAGCGCGGACAGCTATTGACCGGCCCACCGACCGGGCCGGGGTCGTCGCCCCGGCCCGGGACAGCCACTCGTCGAGGAACCCGAAGATGAACCGTCCGAACTGGCCGCTCGTCGCCCTGGCCGCGGCCCTGCTCGTCCCGGGCTGCGGGTCGTCCAACGCCGCGCGGGTCACGGGCACCGTGGTCAAGGACGGCAAGCCGTTCCCGGTGGCCGAGGGGCAGTGGTTGCAGATCCACTTGGTCCCCGTCGACGCCGACCCGACCAAGTCGGAGACCTACCTGGCGAACCTGGCCAAGGATGGGACCTTCGACTTCCCGGGCAAGGAGGGTAGCGGCGTCCCGCCCGGGAAGTATAAGGTGACGGCCAGGCTGGTGACCTACAAGAATCGGGACAAGGACCTCTTGAACGACGTGTTCAGCGAGACGAACTCGCAGGTGGTCAAGGAGGTCACCGGCTCGACCTCGATCACCCTGGACCTGTCGGCCGCGAAGTGACCGGCGAGGGTCGGGGTCGGGAAAGTACCGCCGGCCGGGGGCATGGGCCCTCGGCCGGTCGTCCCCGGTCCTGGGCCCGGCGATCGATCAGAGCATCGGGAGGTCGAGCTTCTCCTCGCCGGCGATCTTGCGGAGCTTCTCCTGGGCCCGGGCTTCGATCTGGCGGACGCGCTCCTTGGTGATCCCCAGCTCCCGGCCGAGCTGTTCCAAGGTTTGCTCGCCGGCGCCGTTGATCCCGTACCGGCTGACGATGATCCGCCGTTCGCGGTCGTCGAGGCGGCCGAGCATCCCCTTGACGGCCTCCTGCATCCGCTTCTGGGTCCCCTCGTACTCGTGCTCGTCGGCCCGGTTGTCGGCGGCGGCCTCGAACATCTCCTCGTGGCCGGTGACGAAGCGGTCGCGGCGGAAGTTCTCCTCGGGGATCGTCCGGGCGAAATTCTTCATGATCGCCCAGCTTGCGTAGGTGCTGAACTTGTTGCCGCGGGCGTAGTCGAACTTCTCGACGGCGCGGATCAGGCTCATGTTGCCGTCGGACACCAGGTGGAAGAAGTCGTTGGACGGGCCGACGTGCCGCTTGGCGATCGAGACGACCAGGCGGAGGTTGGCGCTGATGATCTGGTTCTTGACGGCGAGGGCGTCGTCCTGGAGCCGCTCGATCTCGTCGAGGTCGGCGGTCCGGGCCTTGGCCGGCTCGATCGCCGCGCGCATCCGGTTGGCCAGATATTTGAGGTAGTTCATCTTGCGGAACAGGTGCGACTCCTGCTCGCGCGACAGGAGCGGGACCTCATAGAGGCTGGCCAGGTAGGGCGGGAGCCCCTTGGGGGCCTTGGTCCGGCGCGGGGGCTTGCCGTCGAGGGGCTCGGGCAATTCGGCCAGGATCGGCCCGCGGGCCTCGGGGTCGTCGAAGCCGGGATGCGGCATGAATTCGAGCTTCGCCTCCAAGATCCGGAGGGCCCGCATCTCGTTGAGGACCCGATAGATGCTCGACCGGGTCCGGTCGAACTGGGCGGCGAGGTTCTCGGCCGAGACGCCGCGGCCGTGGTTGTACAGGCGGTAGATCTTGGCCTTGGTCGGCTCGTCGAGCGGGCCGGTCGACGGCGGGAAGATGGCGCGGTCGGGGTGTTCGAGGTCGTAGGCCTTCAGCGTCATCCGGACCGTCTCGGTCGAGCGGTCCATCTTGCGGGCGATCCGCCGGGCGATCTCGATCAGGCCGGCCCGGCCGACCGGGGCCATCCGCCGGGCCCGGCGGATGATCTCCTCGCGCTCCTCGTCGCTGAGCCTCTGGAACCGGGTCCCCCGGTCGACCTGGTCGCGGTGGGCCTCGACGAACCGCGACAGGCTCGACTCCAGGAACCCGACCACCGCCCGGCCGTCGACCACGAACCGCCGGGCGACCAGCCCTTGCCCGCGCCATCGGGTGATGGTCCGGGTCGAGACGTTGAACCGGCGGCTCACCTCGAACACCGTGAGGACCGGCTCGGCCGCCTGGTCCGGGGTCTGGCCCAGCGTCGCCGACAGGTCCTCGACGAACATCCGGAGGTCGGCCCGGACCCCGGCGCCGTCGAGGGGGGCGGCCGAGGCCACCTCGCGGCGGAACCCGGTGATCCGGAACAAAAGATACTCGAACGGGTAATTCTTCCCCGGTTCGATCTCGCCGAGCAACTTCTCGGCGCGGTCGACCTGTTCCAGGAGCCGCTCGCGGGGCGCGAACCGGGCCTGTTGCTCCTTGAGCTCCTTCAAGGACGGATGCCGGTACGAACCCCCCATGTCATCGCCCCTTCGCCCCGGGCCGGATCGATGCCCCCGGAATCCCCCAAGGAATTCGCCCGCGGACCGCCATTCTTGGGCCGATCGCCGATGCTCGCGGGACCGGATCAACCCCTCGATGAGACGCCCGACGGGCCGACCGGGTCCGTGCCCGCCCTCACGTTTTCGGTTTAACTAAGCGGTAGGGCCTGCTCCTCGATACCCGATGCCGGCCGGGTTTCTGAAAAACCGGAGGTCGCGGGCGGACCCTCCCGGCGTCATCGTCTGGATTAAAGAGCGAGAATCCCCAATCAATGGGACAACGAAACCGGACAAGTTCTCGGGACCCGGTCGGATTCGCGAGCGGAGGGGCCGCGGATGTCGCGGCGGCGCGACGGGGGCCGGGTGTCGGCGGGGGCCGGCCGGCTTCGAAAGATCAGGCGGGGGCGCGGGCCATCCGGGCCCCGGGTGCCGGCCGCGTCATCGAAGGAGTCCGGGCATGGGAATGATCGGGGCGGGCGCGTGGGTCGTGGCGGTCGCGGCGTCGGGCCTGGCCGAGCGGGCGACGCTCCGCGAGGCCGCCAAGGTCGGCGACTCGACCCGGGCGACGGTGGAGTTGAAGGCCGACGGGACGTTCAAGCCGGCCGGACTCCCGGGCTCGCCCGAGCCGAAGCCGCTGGCCCTCAAGGTCGAGACCCGCCTGAGGTTCGACGAGCGGGTCGCCGCGGTCGACCGCCTGGGGGGGGCGTCGCGGGCGGTCCGCCGGGTCGGCCAGGCGGCCTCGACGATCAACGGCGAGGTCCGCCCCTCGTCCGCGGCGCTCCGGCCCGAGCTGGCCACGCTGGCCGCCGCGATCAAGGGGGGGCAGGTCGAGGTATCCAGCCTGGGCGGGCCGCTGACCCGGCCGGAGCTGGAGCTGGTCCAGGGGCCGGGCGACCCCTTGGCCTTCCCCGCGCTCCTGCCCGGCGGGGCCGTCGCCGTGGGGGACCGCTGGCCGGTGGGGGACGCGGCCGCCCGGAACCTCAGCGGCTACGACGCCCTGGCGGTCAACGGCCTGGAGGCGACCCTGGAAGCCCTCGACGCCGACTCGGCCCGGGTCAAGCTCCTCGGGTCGATCCGGGGGGCCGCGCTGGGGGGGGAAGGGTCGATGGCCTGCGACGGGGGGTTCACCTTCGACCGCAAGGCCGGCCTCGTGACCCGCCTGATCCTCCGCCGCGCCGAGACCCGCCGCCCCGGGCCGATCGAGGCGGGCCTCGACGTCAAGAGCGTCCTGACCGTCGTCCGCGCCGGGTCCGACGCCGGCCCGGCCGACGTCCTCGACGAGCGGAGCCCCGGGAGGGACCTGCTCCTGTTCATCGCCCCCGACGGCAAATATTCCCTGGTCCACGACCGCGACTGGCACCTGTTCTGGGACGATTCCCGCCAGGTGGTCCTGAAGCGGCTGGATCGCGGCGAGCTGGTCGCCCAGTGCAACATCAGCGACGGCCCCAACGCCGGCAAGGGGCGGCACCAGGACGTCGGCCAGTTCCGCGACGACCTCCGCAAGGCCCTGGGCGACCGCTTCGTCCGGGTCGTCGGCGAGGGGGAAGTCGCCGGGGCGCCCGCCGGCGGGTTCCGCCACAAGGTATCGATCCAGGGGCGGCAGGGTGACGCCGGCGTCCTCTGGCATTACTATCTTATCGCGGGGCCCGAGGGGGACCAGCTCATCGCCACCTTCACCCTCGGCCTGGCCCAGCAAGCCCAGTTCGCCGACCAGGACCTCCGCCTGATCGGCTCGTTGGAATGGAAGTAAACGCCTTCGGCTCGCCGGTCGGGGGCTCGGCAAAGGAACATCGTCCCATGTCCACGCCCCGGACTTCGCGAGCCCGTCGCCCCGTGGCCCCGCCGGCCGCCGCCTGGTTGATCCTCCTGGTCGTCGGGGCGGCCCGGGCGCAGCCGCCCGGGACCCCCGGGGAAATGCCGGTCCCCTCCACGCCCAAGAACACGACCAAGAAGGCCGACCTGGCCAACCGCTACCGACTGGCCGAGCGGTACGCCCGCGACGACGAGCGCGAGGCCCCCGGGACGATCGGGGCCTACCGGATGGGGGTGGTCGAGGTCGTCAAGGAGTCGATCGACACCCCCCAGGGGGCCCCCCGGCGCTCGGAAACGACCCGGCAATCGATCTTCACCGAGCGGGGGGTCGAGCAGGTGGGCAGCGGCATCGTCTCCGGCGCGGTCCTGCAATTCGAGCGGTTCCGGGTCCGCCCCGAGGACCGGGCGCGGACGATGGGCCCGAAGCCGCTGGACGGCCTGACGGTCTACTATCGCCCCAAGGTGGGCGACCTCCCGCTGGTCCTGAGCCAGACCCCCAACCGGAAGCTCACCGACTACGAATACGAGGTCGTGTCGCGCCAGGTCTTCGCCCCGCACATGGCGGCGATCCTGCCCCCGCAAGCGGTCCGGATCGGCGAAAGCTGGCGAATCCCCCGCCGGGGGGCGCAGGCGATGCTCGGCGAGCCCGGGTTGCAGGGGGATACCCTGATCGGCAAGTTCGCCGAGTTGCGGAAGGAAGTCGACGGCCCGCGGTTCGTGGCCGTGATCACGATCTCGGGCCGATTGACGGCCCCTTCGGGCGAGACGGCGGTCAACGCCGAGGCCTTCTTCACCTACGGGGCCGACGACCCGGCAACCAGGCCCGCCGCGCCCGCCCCCGGCCCCACCCTCGGGCGGCCGGTCGCCGAGCTGATCGAGGCCCGCGGCGCGATCACCGAGCTGCGCCTCGCCCGTTCCACCGGCGGCCCGTTGCCCGGCCCCGGCCGGCTCCGCTACCAGGTTACCCGCGAGCTGACCGTGCAGAGGCAGGTCGGCCTGTCCGCCAACCTCCTCCCGACCCCGAAGTTCGAAGGGCCGCCGACGGCGACCGACCCCGGCGCCTGGCTGACCCTGGTCGACCCGTCGGGCCGGTTCACCTTGGACCATCCCCAGGACTTGCTCCCCCCCGAGCGGGCCCTGCTCGCCCCCGCCTCGCCCGGCGAGGCCGTCCTCGGCCGCCAGCGCCGCGAGGGGGCGGACCTGATCCGGGTCGCGTTCCACCCCAAGGCCCTCGCCCCCGAGGCCCTCAAGGAGCGGCTGGCCGCCGAATATGGCAAGACCAAGATGGAGATCGTCAAAGGCGCCGAGGAATGGCTCCCCGAGGCCGACTGGCCCCGGATGAAGGTTTACCGGATCGAGGCCGCCGTCAAGGTCCCCGAGCGGAATCCCGGCGCGGCCTCCAACCCCCCCCGGGTCCACTTCGACGGCTACCTCCTCCAGCCGGGCCAGGCCGCCAGCTTCCTGGTCCTCGCCACCACCTCCCGCGACGCCGTCGCCCCGTTCCGCCACGAGGTCGAGGAGATCCTCAAGACCCTCCAGGTCGACCCCGCCCGGCCGGCCGTCGAGTGACCCGGGGCGGTTCCACCGCTCGGGGCCTGGGATTCGGCGAGCCGGGGGGTTAGTCTAGGAAAGGCTCAAACCCAGGAGGTCCGCATGCGGCTCGCGATGGTGGCGGTGGTGGTGGTCTGCTCGGCCCTGGCGACGGCGGCGACGGCCGCGAGCCCGGCGGTGGAGCGGGCCCGGGATCTCTGGAAATCCGGCAAATACGCCGAGTCGCTCGAAGCCTTCGACGCCGCGGCCAAGGCCGGGCCCGGCGCCGACCGCGACGCCATCGCGCTGGGCCGCGCCGATTGCCTGGACAGCACGGGCGAGCCCGACCGCGCCATCGCCGCGCTCCGCGAGGTCGCCGAGCCGAGGGACCAGGCCAAGGACAAGGTCAACCCCGACGTCTGGGCCCGCCTGGCCGACCTCCAACTCGCCCGGGGCGACTGGGACGGCGCCGACGCCTCGACCGCCCGCGCCCTCGAAGCCGGGGCCGACCACCTGCTCGCCCGCTGGACCCGGGCCCGGCTCCTTGAAGCCCGGGGCCAACGCGACGAGGCCGACCGGGCCTACAAGTGGTTCGTCGATTACCAGAACCTCCACGCCGACGCCCTCGGAAAGGACGCGCCGGCGTTGCTCCTGATCGGCCAGGCCACCGAGCGGTACGCCCGGGCCAACCTCAAGGGGGAAGACCTCGGCGAGGAGCTAAACAAGGTCATCAATAATGTGTACGAGGCCGCGCTCAAGGCCGACCCCCAGTGCTGGCAAGCCTGCTGGCTCGAAGGCCGGCTGTTCCTGGCCGGCTACCAGGAAGGGGACGCCCGCAAGGAGCTGACCAAGGCCCTGCGGATCAACCCGCATTCGCCCGAGGTCCTCGTCACCCTCGGCCAGGCGGACTTGCAGGGGTACAAGCTCGCCGCCGGTCGGAAGAAGGCGGAGCGGGCCCTGGAGATCAACCCGAAGATGGCGGCGGCTCGCGTCCTCCTGGCCGACCTCAACATCTCCGACGAGCGGTTCCTCGACGCCCGCGACGATGCCACCAAGGCCGTCGCCGAGGCCCCCCGCGACGAGGACGCCCTGGCCCGCCTGGCCGCCGCCGCCCGGCTCCTGGTCGACCCGCTGGGGGCGCAGGCGGTCGAGTCGCTGGTCCTGGGCAACAACCCCCGGCCGGCCTCGTTCTATGCCGCCCTGGCCGAGCGCCTGGCCGACCGCCGCAAGTACCACTCGGCCGAGCGGGCGTTCCTCCAGGCGATCGCCGCCGACCCCGGCCGCGCCGACACCCGGATCGGCCTGGGGATGCTCTACATGCAAGTCGGCCGCGAGGCCGAGGCCCGCGACCTGTTCGACGCCGCCTTCGCCGCCGACCCGTTCAACGTCCGCGCCGACAACATGCGGAAGATCCTCAAGCACATGGCCGGCTACCGGGCGATCGACAGCGAGCACTACACCGTGCTGGTCGACCCGACCCAGGACAACCTCCTGGGCAAGTACATGGCCCGCTACCTCGAATCGATCCACGGCGAACTGGTCGGGCGGTTCGGCTACGAGCCCCCCGGCCTCACCCAGATCGAGATCATGAAGGACCACGAGAAGTTCAGCGGCCGGACCGTGGCCTTGCCCTTCATCCCGACCGTGGGCGCCTGCACCGGCAAGGTGGTCGCCCTGGCCAGCCCCAGGACCAGCCCCAAGCCGTTCCACTGGGCCCGGGTGATGAAGCACGAGGTCGTCCACGTCATCACGCTCCAGCAGACCGAGTTCAACATCCCCCACTGGTACACCGAGGCCCTCGCCGTCGAGTCCGAAGGCTTCCCCCGCCCCCAGCCCTGGAACAAGATGCTGGTCGAGCGCGTCCCGGGCCGGAAGAAGCTCCTGAACCTCGACACCATCAATCTCGGCTTCATCCGCCCCGACGAGCCCGAAGACCGCCAGATGGCCTATTGCCAGGCCCAGCTCTACGCCCAGTACATGCTCCAGCGGTTCGGGCCCGACGCCCTGGCCCGGATGCTCGCCGCCTACCGCCGGGGCCTGACCACCGACCGGGCCATCGCCGCCTGCTTCCAGGTCGAGAAGGCCGACTTCGAGGCCAAGTACCTCGACTTCCTCGACGGCGTGGTCAAGACGATCCAGACCCGCGCCGGCGAGGAGAAGCCGGTCAAGTTCTCCGAGCTGGAGCGCCAGTTCAAGGCCAAGCCCGACGACGCCGACCTCAACGCCCGGATGGCCTACGAGCACTACGCCCGCCGCGACCCCAAGCTGGCCAAGCCGTTCGCCGACAAGGCGCTCAAGCTCCGGCCCGGGCACCCGATGGCCAGCTACGTCAAGGCCCGGATCTTCGCCTCGATCGGCTACGAGGACGAGGCCCTCGCCGTCCTCGAACCCGCCCTCGACCGCGCCCGGCCCGACGTCCGCGTCCTCGACCTGTTGGCCGAGCTGCAACTCAAGGCCGGCAAGCTCGACGAGGCCGAGTCGCTCTACGAGATCGGCCGCAAGGACGACCCCCAGAACTCGAAGTGGGTCGCCGGCCTGGCCCGCGTCCACCTCCGCAAGAAGGACCCCAGGCTCGTCGACGAGCTGGTCGCCCTGGCCAACAACGACGCCGACGACCTGTCGCTCCGCAAGGAGCTGGCCCGCCGCCATCTCGAAGCCAAGGACCCCGCCCAGGCCGAGCGCTGGGCCACCGAATGCCTGTACGTCGACGTCTACGACCCCGAATGCCACACCCTGCTCGCCGACGCCCTCATCGCGCTCGACAAGCACGCCCTGGCCGTGGAAGAGTTCGACGCCGCCCTGACCCTCAAGCCCAAACGGGCCGACGACCTCCGCGTCAAGCGGGCGAAGTCCCTCCTCGCCCTCGGCAAGCTCGCCGACGCCCGCGACGCCCTCGACGAGATCCTCAAGCGCGACCCTGACCACCCGACCGCCAAGGCCGCCCGTCGCGAGATCAAGTGACGCGATCGAGAGCACCGATTCGAGGACACCGCGAGATGAGCATCCTGGAATTGCGGACCTCGATCCTGCCCGGAGGCCGGATCGAGGTCCAGTCGCCCGACTTGCCCGAAGGGCGCGAGGTCACCATCCGGATTGTCCTGGACGCGGGACCTCCCAAGCGGCCGCTCTCCGAGATCCTCAAGGACTACCCCGGCGGGCAGCTTTTCCGGACCGTCGAGGAAGTCGATCGGTACATCAACGAGGAGCGGGATTCTTGGGACGATTGATCCTTCCCGAGGACGCTCGGGTTTATGCCGACGCGAACGCGGTGATCTACCACGTCGAGCGGCTGGAGCCTTACCGATCGATGTCCGCCGCGGTCTGGGAGGGCTTGGAGCGGGGACGATGCCGCGTCGAGACGAGCGAGTTGACCTTGCTCGAAGTGCTCGTCAAGCCGGTCCGAGATGGGAACGAAGCCCTCGCCTCGCTCTATCGAGAAGTCCTGACCGGGACCCTCGGCCTTTCCCTGATCCCGATCGATCGCGAGACCCTCGAACTGGCCGCTCGGCTGAGGGCCGAGTACCGGCTGAGGACGCCCGACGCGATCCACGCCGCCACGGCCAGCCGCGCGGGCGCCTCGATCTTCTTCACGAACGACCTGGATTTCCGCCGAGTGGCCGGCCTGGATGTCATCATCATCGGCGAGATCGAAGCCGAGGATCGGAGTGGCTTGCGCGACACCTCGGATCGAGGGGAAGTCCTCGAAGAACGCCGGGATCACGCGAACGACGAGGTCGGCGAGGGAGAGGACCATCGATCGGTCCGAAAGCCACCCGATCCGATCATCGACGATTGATCGGCGCACCCAGGGACCATCCGATCCTCCCGGGTTGGCCAGGTCGAAGGCCCCGAACGAATTCCTTGGGCGATCCCTGGAACGGACGGGAGGGCGCGGGTAAGATCGTCAGACCGGGCGAGGTGGTCCTTGCCTTGACTTCAGCCCGGCGGGGCGCGATCGCGGATCGCCTTGGCGGCAACCTGGAATGAAATCAAGCGAGCCACCACCGGGTGGCCTGACCATCGCCGAACTCCAGCGCCGGATCTCGGCCCTTTACGGGGCCAAGGACGCGGCCCGGGGCGACGCCGGGACGTTCCTCTGGCTGGCCGAGGAAGTCGGCGAGCTGGCGACGGCCCTCCGGTCGGGCACTCCCGAGGAGCTGGCCCTGGAGATGGCCGACGTCCTGGCCTGGCTGGCGACCCGGGCCAACGTCCGGTGCGTCGACCTCGAAGCGGCCGTGCTCCGCAAATACGGCCGGGGCTGCCCCGGCTGCGGCGCGACGCCTTGCCGGTGCGACCCGTCCGAGAAACCTTGAATCGAACCGACTTGAACCCGACCCGAACCCCACGGATTGCCCCCATCGTGACCAGACCATCCCCAACGAGCCGGCCTCCGGCGGTCGCGAACCGCGTCGGGACCCTGGCCGTCGCCCTGTTCCTGGCGATCGCGGCGTCGGCCTCGGCCGCGTCGCGGACCGTCGAGGTCGAGAACATCCGGGTCGGGTTCCAGGAGCGGTACAAGGTCGGCACCTGGACGCCGGTCTGGGTCCAGCTCCGCGGCGGCGTCGACGGGTTCACCGGCCTCCTCGAAGTCATCACCCAGGACGAGGAAGGGGCCGCCACCACGACCCGCCAGCCGGTCCAGATCGGCCCGGGCGGGACGCAGCGGGTGACGGCCTACGTCCGCCCCGGCTCGCTCGACCTCGACTTCGCGACCCTCCGGTTCATCGACGGCTCGACCGGCCGCCGGGCCGCCCCCGACGTCGTCGTCGGCCCGTCGATGGGCACCAAGTCGCCCGACAGCCTGTCGCTCGACGATTACCAGGTCCTGGCCCTGGGCCGGACCCAGGGGGTCGAGATGATCCCGGGGTTGCCGGGCTTCAACGCCACCAAGACGAACAACACCCCGGGGACGATGAGCCGGGCCCGCGAGGTGTCGGTCGCCCGGTTCCAGGCCATCGACGACCTGTTGCCCGGCCGCTGGTACGGCTACGACGCCGTCGACGTCATCGCGCTGGACACCAACGACAAGGAGATGCTCGCCACCCTGGCCGCCGGCCGGGGCGAGGCGATCCGCCAGTGGGTCGAGCGCGGCGGGCACCTGGTGGTGGCCGTCTCGGGCAACTGGCAGGCGGTCAACGAGAGCTTCCTCGGCCCGATGCTCCCGGCCCGGGTCGCGGGGCAGTCGCAGGTCAACCCGTTCGACTCGCTCGAAGCGTTCACCGGCGGGACCCGCCAAGTCGCCTTCGAGAACGCCCCCGCCCGCGCGGCGAAGCTGGAGGACGTCGAGGCCCGGGGCGGCAAGGTGCTCGCCTCGACCCTCTCGACCCCCCTGGTCGTCCGCGGCCCTTATGGATTCGGCCGGGTGACGCTGGTCGGCCTCGACGTCGACATCAAGCCGTTCGCCGCCTGGCCGGACCGCCCGCTGTTCTGGGTCAAGGCGCTCGACCTCCGGGGGACCAACACCGGCGTCGACGCCCAGAAGGCCCAGCAGCGACGGTTGATGGACCCGACCCTGAACGACCACGCCACGCTGGTCCGTCGCGCCCTCGACCAGTTCCAGGGGGTGACCCTGATCCCGTTCGGCTGGGTCGCCGCCTTCATCGTCCTGTACATCCTCCTGATCGGGCCGGGGGACTACTTCTTCCTCAAGAAGGTCCTCAAGCGGATGGAGCTGACCTGGATCACGTTCCCGACGATCGTGGTCACGGTCAGCCTGCTGGCCTATTACGCGGCCTACCTCGTGAAGGGGACCGACCTCCGGGTCAACAAGGTCGACGTCGTCGACGTCGACCTGGAAGCCAAGGTCGCCCGGGGGACGAGCTGGGCCAACCTGTTCAGCCCGCAGAACCGCGACTACTCGGTCGCCCTGGTGCCGATCGCCCCCGACCGCGAGCCGCCGGCCGACCCCAAGGCGGTCGTCGCCCCCGCGCCGGGGACCGAGGTCTTGACCTCGTGGTTCGGGGCCCCCGAGACCGGCCTCCGGGGGACCAACACCCGGGGGCGGGGGATGGGCTTCGGCGGCTCGGGCTACAGCTATGCCCCGATGGGCAAGGCCGAGTCGCTCGAAGACGTCCGGATCGGGATCTGGAGCACCAAGGGGTTCGTCGCCCGCTGGTTCGGCCCCGTCCCCTCGGCCGCGTCGTTCCTCGACGTCGACCTCCAGCCCGTCGGCACCGACCGCCTGGCCGGGACCATCACCAACCGCCTGCCCTTCGCGCTCCGGGATACCATCGTCGCCTACGGCAAGCAGGTGTATTACAACGTCGGGACGATCGAGCCGGGCCAGACCATCGAGATCGACAAGTCGCTCGACCGCGGCCTGGCGAACCACCTCAAGGAACGGCAGCCGAATTACATCCCGGCCAACTATTACGCGAACGCGGCCGACAAGATCGCCCGGGCCGACCTGGTCCGCGAGATGATGTTCCACGACAGCGACGCCTCGGGCCAGGAGAGCCTCCCCAGCCGGGTCCACCGCGACCTCGACCTGTCCGGCCAGCTCGCGCTGGGCCGGCCGATGCTGGTGGCCCAGGTCGACCGCCCCGGGGCGCAGCTCGTCCTCGGCAACGCCTCGGGCGAGGCCAAGATCGACCAGACCACCCTGCTCCGCCTGATCCTGCCGCTCAAGAAGGACGCCGCCGCCTCGAAGCCGAAGTGAGCGAGCGATCTCGCCGCGACGAATGGGGCCAATCCGTTGAGGAAGGACACGCGACGATGATCGAGACGCACGACCTGACCAAGATGTATGGCGACCTGTACGCCCTGAACCGCCTGAACCTGACCCTCGACCAGGGGGACGTCTACGGGTTCATCGGGCCCAACGGCGCCGGCAAGACGACCACCATGCGCATCCTGGCCACGCTCCTGAACCCCACCTGGGGCGAGGCCACCGTCTGCGGCTACTCGATCTACACCGGGGCCAAGGACATCCGCCGGGCCATCGGCTACATGCCCGACTTCTTCGGCGTCTATGATGACATGAAAGTCATCGAGTACCTCGAATTCTTCGCCGCCGCCTACCGGATCAAGGGCCCGGCCCGGAAGAAGATCTGCGAGGAAGTGCTCGAGCTCGTCGACCTGACCTACAAGCGCGACGCCCTGGTCACCAGCCTGTCGCGCGGGATGACCCAGCGGCTCGGCCTGGCCCGCGTCCTGCTGCACGACCCGCAAGTGCTCCTGCTCGACGAGCCGGCCTCGGGCCTCGACCCCCGCGCCCGGATCGAGATCCGGGCCCTGCTCAAGGAACTCCGCTCGATGGGCAAGACGATCCTGGTGTCCAGCCACATCTTGCCCGAGCTGGCCGACATCTGCAACAAGATCGGGATCATCGAGCAGGGCGTCCTCCTGGTCAACGGCGCCGTCGTCGACGTGATGAAGCAGGTCCGGACCGACATCGTCCTGAACATCGGCGTCGCCGACCGGACCGTCGACGCCGCGAACCTCCTCGAAGCCCAGCCCGAGGTCGAGACCGTCCAGGACAAGAACGGCGTCCTGATCGTCAAGATGAACGAGGGCGTCACCCATTACAGCTTCCTCGTCCCCAGGCTCCTCGAACACGGGTTCGACATCACCCTGTTCAAGGAAGACGAGATCAACCTGGAGACCGCCTTCATGCACCTGACCAAGGGCATCACCAGCTGATCGCTCGATCCATCCACCCATGACGACGGGCGACCGACGGGATGGCACCCGACGTCGCCCGTTGCTCATCCGATCTTCGGAGCCGGCCGGGTCAGGGGGTGGAGGTGCCCCGGACCACGACATTGGTCGCGACGGTGCTCAAGTAGGTGGGCAGCGGCAGCCCGAGGATGCTGATCCGCGAGTAGCCGCTAAGGTTGCCGTTGACGACGATGGCCGCGACGTTGTTGCGGACGATCGCCACGGAGCTGGTGGGCCCGACGGTGAGGTTGCCGTTGACGAAGAGGCCCTGGCCGGCCAGGCCACTCCCCTTGGCGGGCTGCGCGGTCAGGCCGAGGTCGCGGCCGATCACGGCCCTGGCGCCGTTCTGGAACGTGAGGTTGCCGCCGACGTTGAACCAGTTGAGGTCGCGGCCGACCGTCAGGCCGGTCGAGACGTTGAAGTCGGCGTTGTTGAGGATCTCGAGGGTATTGAGGTCGCCGCCGACGCTGATCGAGCCGCCGCGGGCGACCTGCTCGAACGCGATCCGGTCGACCCGGTTGGTCCCGCTCACCACGATCGGCCCGGACAGGATCGAGTCCCGATAGCCCTCGATCGCGCCGATCGTCCCACTGGTGACGGTGACCGAGGCCACATTCAATCGTGAATAGATTTGATTGGTGGTGTTGAATTTGTGAGAGCCGGCGGTCTGGGAATGCATCGGGAGGATCTGGTTGATCTCCAGGAGCGTGTCGACCGTCGATCCGTCGACGATCAGGCTGACCCGGCCGCCCGTCGCGGGAAAGGCGCGGACCGACCCGCCGCCGACGACCGAGACGAAATATTGCGTCTTGTCGATGTTGGTGATGACGACGGCCTGCCCCCCGGCGGCCGTGCGCGATCGGATCGCCGTCAGTTGCGAGAGCAGCTTGCGGTCTTCGAGCCGGCCGTCGAGGGTCGGACGAAACGCCCGACGATCCGACCTGCGGGCTTCCGTGCGAGCGTGCGCCATCCTTGAAATCCTCCCGGGTCGCCCTGCGTCGCGGTCGCGGCCGGGCCAGTCCGGGCTCGGGCAACTTCGACGGCGGACTTTCGCCTCGTCTTTCGACGCTGAATCAACCCATCTATCGACCGGGGCCGGGCGCGATCCGGCCGGATTTCTCGCGACTCTCGCTCCAGGGTTGCCGGAGGCGACTGTTGCGCCGGTCGTGCCGGAAGTCGCGGGTTGCGGACCCGCCGAGGTTTGAAGAGAATGTTCAGGCCTCGCCCCGAGTCGTACCGATGGGGAATCCCGACCCGATGCAACCCCCCCTGCTCTCGCGGAAGGCCGCGCGGTTCACGGAAAGCGTGATCCGCGGGATGTCGATCGAGGCCGCTCGCCACGGCGCCGTGAACCTGGCCCAGGGGATGCCGGACTTCCCCGCGCCGGCCGAGATCAAGGCCGCCGCCTGCCGGGCGATCGAGGCCGACGTCAATCAGTACGCCATCACCTGGGGGGCCCTCGAACTCCGCCGGGCCGTCGCCGAGCATGCCGCCTGGCACCTCGGCCTCGACGTCGACCCCGAGGCCGAGATCACCGTCACCTGCGGGAGCACCGAGGCCATGCTCGTGGCCCTGCTCGCCCTGATCAACCCGGGCGACGAGGTCATCCTGTCGGAGCCGTTCTACGAGAATTACTGGCCCGACTGCGTCCTGGCCGGCGCGACGCCCCGGTTCGTCCCGTACCGACCGCCCGGTTGGACCTTCGACCCCGACGAGCTTGCCGCCGCCTTCAACGACAAGACCAAGGCCATCGTCCTCTGCAACCCCAACAACCCGGCCGGCACCGTCTTCGCCCGGGCCGAGCTGGAACAGGTCGCCGCGCTCTGCCGGAAGTGGGACGTCCTCGCCATCACCGACGAGATTTACGAGCATATCCTGTTCGACGGCCGGCCGCACGTCGCCCTGGCGTCGATCGACGGGATGCGCGACCGATCGGTGACGATCGGCGGGATGTCGAAGACCTACGCCGTGACCGGCTGGCGGATCGGCACGATGATCGCCCCGCCCGGGCTGACCCACGCCTTCCGCCAGGTCCATGATTACGTGAGCATCGGGGCCGCGTCCCCGCTCCAGGCCGCCGGGGCCGTGGCCTACCGCCTCCCCCGCGACTATTACGACCGGCTCGCCGCCGACTACCAAGCCCGCCGGGACCGCCTGTGCGACGCCCTGCTCGACGTCGGCTTCGACCTGGAGCCGCCCCAGGGGTCCTATTACGTCATGGCCGGGATCGGGCCGTTCGGGGCCGTCGACGACGTCGCGTTCGCCCGCCACCTGGTCCGCGAGGTCGGCGTCGCCACCGTCCCCGGCTCCAGCTTCTTCCGCGACAAGGCCCTCGGCCGGGGCTACGTCCGCTTCTGCTTCTGCAAGCGCGACGAGACCCTTGACGCCGCCATCGCCCGGCTCCGGACCCTCCGGGTCATGGCCTGATCTCGTCCTCACTCCCGGGGCGAGATCTTCTTGGCGGGGCGGCTGACCTTCTGGGCATCTTGCTGGAGGGTGTCGAGGCGGGTGGGGATCGGGTTTTCCTTGAGGAGGCGGGCGAAGTAGGCCAGGTTGTGGGCCATGAAGCGGACCCGCTCGTTGACGAAGTAGCAGGTATCGCCCTCGGCCTCCAGGTAGGGGCCGCCGAGGCCGGCCTCGTTGACCCAGTAGCAATCGGCGTTGGGCGGGATCGTGCAGCCGGCGATGGACAGGTCGTAGAGGATGCTCTTGATGGCGGCCTGGCCGCCGTCGCTCTCGCCGGTGACGAGGGCCCCGCCGACCTTCCCGTAAAGCTCGTGCTGGCCCCGGTCGTCGTTCTGGTACGTCGTCGCGTCGAGCCGCTCGGCCACCAGCTTGGCGACCGACGACCGCTCGCCGATCCAGACCGGCGTGGCGATGACCAGGATGTCCGCCCCCCGGATCTTGTCGAGCAATAGGGGCCACTGGTCGTCCCCTCCCTCGTACATCCCGGCGCCAAAGGCGACCTTGTAGTCGACCACCCGGGCCGACTCGACCTCGACGCCCAGCCCGACCAACAATCCCGCCAGCTTGTCGACGAGCGCCTGGGTGTTCGAGAGGCGGGGCGAGACCTTCAAGCTGCAATTGAGGGCCAAGGCCTTGAGGGTCACGCGAACCTCCTCGGGTTGGGATCAGCCGGGCGGGAGCACTTCGTACTCGATCGGCTTGAACGCATGATTGTTCGACATCTCGGCCGAGCAGGCGGTCAGGCCGACGATCAGGTCCATCTCGGCCCGGAACACGATCGCTTCGCCCGGTCGGGAGCGGGGCGGGCCGATGGTCAGCTCGCCGGACGGGGCGACCTCGACGTTCATGAAGATGTTGAAGGTCGTCGGGATGGTGTCGGGCTCGATCCCGAACGGGGCCAGGTTCGCGACGAGGTTGCCGAAGCAGCTCGGGTGGTGCCCTTGATGGTTGTAGATGATCCGGAAGGTTTCGATGCTGCACGGGGTCAGGAGGAAGTCGTGCCGGCCGACGTCGTCGGACAGGATCGTGAACATCGGCCGGCTGCGGTTCGAGTAGAGGACGTGGCCGGTGGTCAGGTAGATCGTGTTGGCGTAATCGATGCTCCGCCCCGAGGAGAGCCACTCCCGGGGGTCGTCGCGGGCGAAGGCCATGAGGTCGGAAACCTGCTCGCCCCGGGGGTCGACGACCCGGAGGCGCTGGCCGCGCCCGAGGAAGAACCCCGCGCCGGTTTGCGGCTCGATCTGGCGGAGGCCGGGGGAGGGCGCGTCGGTCATCACGATCCGGCCCTCGGCGGGGACATCGAGCCGGCGAGGAACGGGCAGGCGCCCGGGCCCTGGGCCGGGGGATGCGGCGGCGGCCACGGGGCGAACGGGGGTCGCCAGTCGGCCTCGACGGCCCGGCCGGAATACTGGCGGGCCTCGGTGGCCGTCCCGTAGTCGGCCAGGTTGGGGTTGAGCGACCCTTGGAGCTTCCGCTCGCGCATCCGGATGACCTCCTGGAGCCGGGCCCACCGCCCTTCCTCCTTGAGGAGCTGGAACTGGGCGTGCGGGTTGAACACCAGGGTCGGCCAGGGGAACCGCCGGGCCTCTCGCGAGCTACGCGGGTGCAGGCCGACGATGAAGAAGGCCGTTTCGGCGAAGCTGAAGCCGAAATGAGAGTCGTCCGGGTCGGCCGAAACGGATGGGTCCCAGTCGTGGACCACGGCGTCGCGGAGGTTCATCTTGTGAAGCTGGACCCAGAGGAGCCGCTCGAACTCCCGCTCATCGACGTCGGTTGGCTCGCGAAAGATGGCGACGAAGGTCTTGAACTCCCCCTCCGCGGCGAGGTCGGCCTCCCGGGAGAACGTGAACAGGTCGCGGCACAATCCGGCCGTCGCCTCGGCCCCGGCCAGTCGGTCGTAAACCCCGAGCCGGTAAGTCTCGTGCATCACCGCGCTCTTGGCCCCCACGCAGGAGAATTGGGGGTTGAGCACGAAGCCGCGGAACGCCCCGATCGCCGCCGAGGCGAACAGGTCGGGCGGCGCGTTTGGCTCGGAAAGCAGGACGGCGCGGCCGTCCCTGGACGCGAAATATCGGCTATGGCGGCGGGCCAGCTCGCTGTCAAACGGGTTGTCGGCCGCCATCGACGCGCCCGAGGCAACCCCAGGGGGCACCGCGGAGCGACTCGGCGAGGGTCGGGAAGTCGTCATAAACCGTCCGGCTGGAGGTGGCATCCCCCGGGAACCGGCAACCCTCTCGGGTCGCCCGGCGAACCCGGTCGCACGAACGATCGACGGGCGGATGTCGACCGCGGGACCGGCTGTACAGTAGGCAAACCGCGTGCCCGAGTCCACCCGCCTTCCGATCAGCCGACCCGCCGGATTTCGAGGGGGTTGGGGGTCGAGGCGGGGGGCGACCAGGCGGCGAGGTCGCAGAGGCCGCCGCCGCAGAAGGTGTGGTGCCAGAGCTGGGTCGAGACGACGCAGGTCATGCCGAGGTCGAGACCGAGCCGCTTCGGCGTGAAGATCGGCATCCGGGACGACGACGCGGCGCGGGCCCGGGCGATCGCGGCGGGGTCGAAGTAGCCGGTGGCCCGGAGCGACTCGGAGCTGAGGAGCTGGTCGACCCAGCCCGGGCGGTCGGGCCCGAGGAAGGTCTCCGACCGGCTGGCGCGGAACATGGTCTTGGGCCGGTTGGCGATCTTCCGGGGGAGCGTCCGCGCCGCGACCTGGCGGAGCAGCCACTTGTTCACCTTGCCCCGGAGCTTGTATTCGGGGGCCACGCTGGCGCAGAACTGGATGACGTCCTCGTCGAGGAACGGGTACCGGGCCTCGACCGAGGAGTTCATCGACACCCGATCCCCCTTGGCGAAGAGGAGCAGGCCGGCCAGCATGATCTTGTAGCCGACGTAGAGCGACTGGTTGAGCGGGTGCCAGCGGGCGATCCGGTCGTTGGTGACGCCGGATTCGTCGTAGGCCGAATAGTCGCCGACCCGGTCCCACATCGACGGGGCGTAGAACAGCGATCGGGACTGGCCGAGGAGGTCGTACAGGTCTTGCTGGGCGGTCCGCAGCCCCCGGATCGGGTCCCGGTCGGGCCGGCGGGCGCGGTCGGTGCTGACGGAGTCGAGGGCCAGGTCGCGGAACCGGGCGGGGAGGGCCGGGCCGAACCGGGCCTTGAAGGCGTCGCGGGAGTGTTGGTGCCGGAACCATCGGTAGCCGGCCAGGGCCTCGTCGGCCCCCTCGCCGGTGAGGACGACCTTGTACCCGTGGCCGTGGACCGCCGAGGCCAGCCGGAGCAGGCAGGCGCACGAGGTGTCCATGACCGGGACCTCGGCCGCCCGGACGAGGTCGGGGTAGGCGGCGGCGATCTCGCGGCGGCCCATCGCCACGGTCGTCAAGGGGGACCCCAGCGCGAGGGCCGACTCGGTGGCCTCGGCCCGCTCGTCGGGGCCGGCGTGGTCCAGGCCGATCGTGAACGAGGGGACCGCCCCGCCGCGCTCGCGGGTGCTCAGGCCGAGCACCACGGTCGAGTCGAGCCCGCCGCTGAGGTAGCTCGCCACCGGCACGTCGCCCCGGAGCCGACGCTCGACGGCCCGGGCCAGCCGGCCCTCCAGCTCGTCGACCAGCGGGGTCGGGTCGGCCAGGCGTCGTTCGTCGCCGAGGTCCGGGAAGTCGAGGTCCCAGTACTGGCGGAGGGTCGCCCGGCCGTCGCGGACCTTGAGATAGTGCCCGGGGGGGATCATCGACACCCCCTCGAACATCGTCCGCGCCGTCCCGGCGGCGAAGAAGTTGAAGAAGTAATCCAGCCCCTTCGGGTCGGGCCGCGCCGCCACCAGGCCCGAGGCGAGCAGGGCCTTGATCTCCGACCCCCAGAGGAGCCAGCCGTCCCGCTCGGCGTAGAACAGCGGGCAGATCCCCGCCCGGTCGCGTCCCAGGTACAGGGCCTCGGACGCCCGGTCCCAGAGCGACACGGCGAACTGGCCGCGAGCCTTGTGGAACATCCCCTCGCCGTGGTCCTCGAACAGGTGGACCCACGCCTCGGTGTCACACCGGGTCGCCAGGTGGTGCCCCCTGGCCAGCAGGTCCCGGCGCAGCTCGGGATACTCGAACAGCTCGCCGTTGAAGGCGACCCAGATCGACCCATCCTCGTTGGCGACCGGCTGCCGACCCCCCGCGAGGTCGACGATCGAGAGCCGACGCGCCCCCAGGGCCAGGCCGGGCTCGAAGTGCCCTTGCTCGTCGTCGGGCCCCCGGTGGGCGATCGCCCGGTTCATCGCCCGGAGCCGGGCGGCGGGGAACTCGCGGCTTCCGATCAGGTCCACGGCCCCGGCGATTCCACACATGGGCGAGCCTCGGTCCTTCTCGAAGGGTGTCAGATCCCGGAGGCCGCGAGACGAGTTCGCCACCGCTGCCGGTCAGGGAAATGTACCCGAAGAAAAGGCCGAAACCGTCTTTGATTGCCCAATTTACCCGGAAGCTTTGATCGGCAAGTCGAAGGAGTCAACCTTGCCGATTGGGATGGAAATAAGGGTTCTTCTGGCTCCTTCTTTCCCGGGAGAGGGTTGGGGTGAGGGACGTCTCCGGTCGAGTGGTGCTCATCGGAGACTTATGCGACCTTATGGGGTCGTGCCACGCCCCCCACCCCCGGCCCCTCTCCGGGGGAAAGGGGGGAAATCCGTGGCTTACTTGATGCTTTGGCCGGTCGCGGCGCCTCCGGCCACGGCGGGGTTGCCTTCGGCGTCGAGGACGTTGATGATCTTCGCGAGCGGGAGGGTCTTGAGTTCCGGCTCGATCTTGGCGCGGTCGCCGACGATCAGGACGATCATCCGGCTGGGGTCGAGGTACTTCTGGGCCACCCGGTGGACGTCGGCGGCGGTGACGGCCTCGACCCGGTCACGATAGGTCGTGAAGTAGTCGGACGGGAGGTCGTAGAGGACCAGCTCGGCCAGGGTGCCGGCCAGGCCGGGCGCGCCGCGACGCCCGCCGCCGCCGCCGAGCGACTCGAAGCGGGCGGGGAAGCCCTTGATGACGCGGTCCTTGGCGAAGGCGAGTTCCTCGGCCGTGGCGGGCCGGGGGCCGGTGATGTCGGTCAGCTCCTTGATGAGTTCGAACAGGGCGGGCTTGGTGTCCTCGGTCTTCACCGAGGCCCCGGCCTGGAACGGCCCGGGCCCCTGGAGGAACGAGAAGGAGGAGGTGGCGCCGTAGGTGTAGCCCTTGGCCTCGCGGAGGTTGAGGTTGATCCGGCTGGAGAACTGGCCGCCGAGGATGGCGTTCATGATCGTCAGGGGGAAGTAGTCCGGGGTGCTCCGGGCGACGCCCACCTGGCCGACCGAGAGGATCGATTGGGCCGCGCCCGGCTTGTCGATCAGGTAGACCGTGACCGGTTTCGACGGCGGCGGCTCGGGGACGGTCCGGGGGACGGGGGAGCCGGGCTTCCAGTCGCGGAGGGCGGCCTCGAGCACGGGCATGATCGCGTCGGGCGTGGTGTCGCCCACGACGATCAAGGCCGAGTTGTTGGGGACGAACAGCATCTTGTAGAAGTTCACGACGTCGTCGCGGGTCAGCGACTTGACCGACTTCGGCGTCCCGGCGACGGCCCGGCCGTAGGGGTGGGCGTCGCCATAGATCAACCTGGGGAAGACCAGGCCGGCGATGATGGTGGGGTCGTCGGCCTGGCGGAGCAGAACGGACAGGCGCTGGACCCGGAGCCGATCGATCTCTTTTTCGGGGAACGCCGGATGGAGCAGGACGTCGGCGTAGACGCCGAGCGCCTGGGGGAGGTGGCGGGTCAGGGTCGTCAGCCCCAGGCTGCACGACTCGGCGCCGCCGGTGCCGTTGACCGCCGCCCCCAGCTCGGCCAGCTCGGCGGCGATCTGGAGCGAGGTCCGGGTCTCGGTCCCTTCGGTCAACAGGCTGCCGGCCAGCGAGGCCAGCCCTTCCTTGCCGGGCGGGACCAGGGTGCCCCCCCCCTTGACGACCAGGTTCAGGGCGACGATCGGCAGGGTGTGCCGCTCGGCGATCAGGACTTCCAGGCCGTTGGACAGCTTCCGGCGGACCGCCGGGGCGGGGGTGAAGTCGGGGTTGGGGCCGGGCCTGGGCTCGACCGCGCGGTCGAAGGTGTCCCGGGTCGGGGCGACGGGCACGGCGGCCAGGGGGGCCTGGGCCGAGCGGTCGACCTCGGTCTCCTCGGTGCGCGGGGTCTTGGGCCCGGGGTTGACGTCCATCCGAATCCGGTTCGGGCCGAGGTATCTGGCCGCGACCCGCTTGACGTCGGCGGCGGTGACGGCGTAAGCCTCGCGGAGTTCCTTCTTGTAGGCGAGCGGGTCGCCGTTCTGGACGTTGTAGCGGTTGAAGAAGTCGGCCTTGGCCTGCGCCGTCTGGAGGGCCAGGACGAACCGCGCCTCGATGATGTTCTTGACCTTGCGGACCTCGTCGTCGGTCGGCCCTTCGGCCTGGAGGCGGGCGATCTCGGCGTCGGCGATGGCGATGAGGTCGTCGAGCTTCTTGCCGCGCTGGGCGGTGATCGACACGTCGAAGGTCCCGGCCAGGGCGCTGGCGTCGTGCGAGGCGCTGGCGTTGGCGGCCAGCGGTTGGCTGTAGAGCAGGGCCTGGAACAGCCGGCTCTGGTTGGGGAGCTGGCCGAGGATCGCGGCCAGGGTGTCGAGCGCCGCCTCGTCCTCGTGGCCCATCGCCACGGTCGGCCAGGTCAGGGTGGCCCGGGGAAGCTGGACGGCGTCGGTCATGGTCAGGTGCTTCGGCGCGGCCAGGGTCGGGACGCTGGGGGCGAGCTTGGCGACGGCGGGGCCGCGGCCGATCGGGCCGAAGTACTTCTCGACCAGCCGCCGGGCCTCGACCGGGTTGATGTCGCCGGCCAGGGTCAGGCTGGCGTTGTTGGGGCTGTAATAGGTCCGGAAGAAGGTCGCGACGTCGGCCAGGCTGGCGGCCGACAGGTCGGCCATCGAGCCGATGACCGAGTGGTGATACGGGTGGTCGGCCGGATACAGGGCGGCGTCGAGGATCTCGCTGGCCTGGCCGTAGGGGACGTTGTCGACCCGCTGCCGCCGCTCGTTCTTGACCACGTCGCGCTGGTTGTCGAGCTTGCCCTGGGTCAAGGCCGGCAGGAGGAAGCCCATCCGGTCGGCTTCGAGCCAGAGGGCGGTCTCCAGGCCGTTGGTGGGCAGGGCCTCGTAATAGTTGGTCCGGTCGGTGCTGGTGGAGCCGTTGATCTGGGCGCCGAGCTTTTCGAGGGGGCCGAAGTATTCGGTGTCGTGGTGGGCCGACCCCTGGAACATCAGGTGTTCGAACAGGTGGGCGAACCCGGTCCGGCCCGGCTTCTCGTCCTTGGACCCGACCTTGTACCAGAGGTTCACGCCCACGAACGGCGTGGTGTGGTCTTCGTGGAGGATGACCGACAGGCCGTTGGGCAGGACAAACGTCTCGACCTTGAGGTCGGGGATCGACGGCCCACGGTCCTCCGCCGCCGCGAGGCGGGGGGACCAGGCGCCGAGGACCAGGGCGGCGAACGCCACCAAAGCCGGCCGAAGGGTGGAACCATGCATCGAGGTGCGTGCTCACAAGGGTGTCGGACGGAGCGAAGGAGGGCGCGGAGAGGGGATCGCGGCCCGGCGTGGTCACTCATTACACCGTGACGGCCCGTGAACGTCCAGTGTCGACCGGCCGGACCCGGCCGGGACCGAGGCGCCCTCGCCGGGGGCCGTGCCGGCTCGCGCCGTCGGTCTGGCATGGAGGGCGGCCGGTTGCCCATATACAATCGTTGGGAAGGTGAACTTGTCGATCGCCTCGACGGCCCGGTGGAGCGTGTCATGCCAGACGTCGGCAAGGACAGTCGGGATACCTCGGCGACCGGGCGTTGGCCGTCGACGTCGGCCGTCGCCCGGTTCGAGGCGGATTGGCGGGGGGGGCTCGGGCCCCGGATCGAGGCGTTCCTCGACGCGGTCGACCCGGCGGATCGGCCGGCGTTGCTCGAGGCCCTGATCAAGGCGGAAGTGGCGGCCCGTCGCGAGGCGGGGGAACGCCCGGTGATGGAGTCGTATCGCCGGCGGTTCCCCGAACTGGTCGCCCGGGTCGACGCGGCCTTCGCCGGGACCACCGTGGTCGAGCCCGTCGCGAGGCCCTCGGGGTCGCCCGGCGACGACGAGGACCGGACCCTCCTGGCCCGCGCCGGGACGACCCGCGCCGAGGGGACCGAGGACGGCGGGCCGCCGACGATCGACCCGTCGACCCAGCCGGATCGGTCGGGGTCGCGGTATCGGATCGTCCGGCACCACGCCCGGGGGGGGCTGGGCGACGTCTACCTGGCCGAGGACGAGGAGTTGGGGCGGAAGGTCGCGCTCAAGGAGATCCAGGCCCGCCACGTCGCCAACCCCCAGTACCGCGCCCGGTTCTTGCTGGAGGCCGAGGTCACCGGCCTTTTGGAGCATCCGGGGATCGTCCCGGTGCATGGCCTGGGCTCCTACCCCGACGGCCGCCCGTTCTACGCCATGCGGTTCATCAAGGGGGAAAGCCTCAAGGACGCCATCGCCGCGTTCCGCGCCGGGGCCGCCGCCGCGGCGGCCGACCCGGGGGCGCGGGCCCTGGGGCTCCGCCGCCTCCTCGGGCGGTTCGAGGCCGTCTGCGACGCGATCGAGTACGCGCACAGCCGGGGCGTCCTCCACCGCGACCTCAAGCCGGCCAACATCATGCTCGGCCGGTTCGGCGAAACCCTGGTGGTCGACTGGGGCCTGGCCAAGATCATCGGCCGGCCCGACGTCGTCGCCGAGGTCGACCCCGCCGGGAAGCCGCCGGTCGATCCCGACGACGGGGCGGTCCAACCATCATCATCGTCGGGCGTCGAGCCGACGCGGATGGATTCGGCCCACGGGACCCCGCAGTACATGAGCCCCGAGCAGGCCGCCGGCCAGGTCGATCGGATCGGCGTGGCCACCGACGTCTACGGCCTGGGGGCGACCCTTTATTACCTCCTGACCGGCCGGGCCCCGTTCCCGGCCGAACCCCTGGCGGTGATCAAGCCGGCCTTGATCCGGGGCGAATTCCCCCGGCCCGCCGAGGTCGACCCCGAGGTGGCCCCCGCCCTCGAAGCGATCTGCTTGAAGGCGATGGCGACCGACCCCAAGGACCGCTACCCCTCGGCCCGGGCCCTGGCCGACGACGTCGAGCGCTGGCTCGCCGACGAGCCGGCCACCGCCTACCGGGACCCGCCGCTGGCGCTCCTGGGCCGCTGGGTCCGCCGGCACCGGACGGCCGTGGCCGGCTCGGCGGCGCTCCTGGTGGCGTCGGTGATCGCCCTGGCGATCAACAACGTCCTGGTCGGCCGGGAGCGGGACCAGGCCGATCGGAGCAAGCAAGTCGCCATCGACGCCGTGGTCCACGCCGACGACAACCTCCGCCTGACCCTACAGGCGATCGATTCCCTGATGCTCGGCGTGACCAGCGACCGGCTGGCCACGACCCCGGGGATCGAGATTGTCCGCGGCTACCTCGCCGACGAGGCCGTCAAGGTTGCCGGGAACCTGCTCCGTCCCCGGCCGGGCGACCCCGTCCTCCAGTACGTCGCGGCCCCGATCTACAATCGGGCGGCTGTAGTGCACCGCCTCCTCGGTCGGTTCGACCAGGCGTTCGGCGAGTTCCGCCGTTCGATCGAGCTTTACGAGAACCTGCTCCGCGTCTACCCGGGCGACCGAGAGGCGCGGGCCACGCTGACGCGGGTCCTGATCGACTACGCCGAAGGGCTCCGGATTGCCGGCCTCCGCACCGCCGCCATCGACCACTACGGCAAGGCCCGCCGCGAGGCCGAGCGGCTCCGCATCGAGGCGCCCGGCGACCTGATCTACCTCCGGCCGCTGGCCCGGGCCCGCTACAACCTGGCCGAGGTCTTGCTCGTCCTTGAACGGTACGACGAGGCCGGCGCCGCCTTCGACGAGGCCGTCGCTCTGCTCGACCGCCTGATCGCCCGGGATCACGACGACGTCGACCGCTACCTCCGAACCTATCCCCTCCGTGGCCAGGGAATTGTGGCCCGCGAGCGCGGCCGCCTCGACGATTCGGACCGGGCTTTCGACCGGGCCCTGAAAAACCTCGACGACTTGGACGCCCGGGGCCGGGGGAACAACAACGTCGACTACCTCCGCGCCACCATCCGCGCGGAGCGGGCCCGGCTCATAGCGCTCGACCGGGCGCGGACGGCCGAGGCCGAAGCGGAGTTCTGCCGAGCCGTCGACGGGCTGGACAAGCTGGTCGGCCAGTTCCCCGCCCTGTCCTTCTACCGCCAGGACCTGGCCGAGACCCTACTACACCGGGCGACCTTCCGGGCCGACCTCGATTCCGCTGGTCGCCGCGACGCCGAGGCCGACGCTGACCGGGCCCGGACGATCCTCGAAACGCTCCGGGTCGACCAACCCCGATTGGCCGGGGTCCAGGGCCGGCTGGGCCAGGCACTTGGCCTCCTCGGGAAGCTGGCGACCGAGCCTTCCCTGGCCCGGCCCCTCCTCGAACGGGCGATCCACGAGCAGGATCAGGCCATCCGGGCCGATCCCGACATCCCCCGCGTCCGGAGGGCCTTGCAAGGCCACCGGGACGCCCTCGGCCGGCTCCCGGCTCCCTGACTCACTCTCCTGCACGGGTGTCGGAGTAGTGCGTGGACAGCGTGGGGGGGGCCGGGTCGGGAACCCCGGAGTTGCTCACGACAATGGTGGTCGTCCCGTCGCCGCCACCGTCGGCGAACTGGCTATTACTTTCGAAGATCGGGCCCAGAGTCGGGTTCGGCGTCGCGGTGATGGAGATCTGATTCGGACTCAGCACCGTCCACGAGGCGACGGTCCAGTGGTATCCAGGATTGGTCTCGTAGATACGGACGTCCGTGACATTGGAGAAGTTCATGCCCGGTAGCAGGAACGTCTGGGGCTGACCCAGGACGAAATTATAGCGGATTCCCAGGACGTGCGGCGCGGTCATGGCCCGGCCCCCTTTGGGGTGGAAGATCGAGTCGCCGGGGGGATCGCGGCGACATGGCCACGCCCGGCCCGGTTCCGTTGTAAGTTACCGGCGGACCGGGCGGCGATGCAAAGGAAATCTGGCGAAATGAGCCATGCTTTCACCCAAGGATCATGTCAGGCCAGTTCGCGGGCGGCGGCCAGGAGGGACGCGAGCCGGCCGGGGGCGGCGATGAAGGTGGGGCGGGCCACCGGGGTCCGGGCGACGAACTGGGCGGGGGTGAGGCGTTCGCCGTCGACGGTGGCGAAGTGGGCGCCGGCCTCGGAGGTGATGACGGCGCCGGCGGCGACGTCGTGGGTCGCCTCGCCGAGGAAGGTGCAGGCCGCCAGCCGGCCCGAGGCGACGAACGCTTGCTCGCAGCAGGCGGTCCCGAGGTTCCGGAGCCGGCCCGGGAGCGTCCGGGGGTCGAGGGCCCGGAGGGCATTGGTCCCGACGCAGAAGTTGTCCTGGGGATGGAAGGTCGGGGCGTCGGTCGCGACGATCCGGGCGCCGTCGCGCCAGGCGCCGTTCCCCTTGGTGGCCCAATACAACTCGCCGAGCGGGGGGATGGCGATCACGCCGAGGACCGGCTCGCCGTCGTCGATCAGGCCGATGCTGACGGCCCAGAGCGGCAGGCCGTGCACGAGGTTGCCCGTCCCGTCGATCGGGTCGATCGACCACCGACGCGGGCCGGTCCCGCCCGAGGCCGCGTATTCCTCGCCGGTCAGGACGTCGTCGGGGAAGGCCGAGGCCAGGCGGTCGCGGAGGAGCCGTTCCATGTCGAGATCGAGGTCGGTCACGTAGCTGAGGTTGGCCTTCTCCTCGGGCGTGACCCGGCCGGCCCGCGCCATCGCCAGCGCGGCGGCCTCGGTGGCGAGCCCTTTGACCAGTTCCAGGTCGGCTTCGAGCGTTCCCATGAGGAGATCGATCCTTCGCGAGCGAGACAAGGGGGCGTCCGGGCCCCGCCCAGGATAGCCGACCACGCGCCGCCCGGCCAGTTTTTCGAACGTCCTGGCGTCGGGGCGGCGCCCTGGTACAATCTTCTCTCCCGAGATCGGAGGTCATCCGATCGGGAATCCCGGATTCCCGAGCCGACCGGAAGCCCGAGCCCCGCCCGTGACGATCCGACTCGATAAGCTGGTCGCCGATCGCTTCGGCCTGTCGAGGAGGGCCGCGCAGGAGGCGGTCCGCAACGGTCGGATCGAGGTCGGCGGCGACCCGTGCGACGAGCCCGGCCGCGAGGTCGGCGACGACGCGGCGCTGGAGTTCTTCCCGAACCGGCCCAAGGTCCGCAAGGTCGCCGGCCGGCTCAAGGTCTTGCACGAGGACCCGCACGTCCTGATCGTCGACAAGCCCGCCGGCCTGCTCTCGCAGCCGACACCCGCCGCCGAGCGCGACACCCTGGTTTCCCGGGCCACGCGCCACCTCAAGCTCCGCCACGGGAATCGGTCGTACATCGGCGTGGTCCACCGGCTCGACAAGGACACTTCGGGGGCCCTGGCCCTGGCCCGCTCGCCCGAGTCGGCCCGGGCGTTCCAGAAGTTATTCCGCGAGCACGACATCGAGCGGCAATACCTGGCCGTGGTCGAGGGCAACCCCCGCCGCGAGTCCGGGACGATCGACAAGGCCCTGGTCACCGATCGCGGCGACCTCCGGCGGGGCGTGGCCAAGTTCGAGGGGGAGGGCAAGCACGCCGTGACCCATTTCCGGGTCGTCGAGCGGTTCGGCCCGGTCGCGTCGCTGGTCGCCTGCTGGCTCGAAACCGGGCGGACGCACCAGATCCGAATCCACCTGGCCGAGATGGGCCACCCCGTCGTCGGCGAGGCCGTGTATCGCCCCCGGCTCCAGCCGCCGACCAAGGCCCGGTTCCACCGCCAGGCCCTGCACGCCCAGACCCTTGGCTTCGTCCACCCGATCCTCGGCCACGAGGTCCGCGTCGAGGCCGCCCTGCCGCCCGACATGGACGCCCTGATCGTCGACCTCCGCAACCGCTACGGGATCGAAGGCGCGGGAGGTTAATCCGCCCGCTCGGAGGCACTGACCTCCTGGCCGCCCTGAGCTTTCAACTCGCCGATTCGATTCATGTGCTCGGTGCCCCAGGCGCAGAGGGGGCCGAGCGCCTGAAGGAGCGTGCCGCCGAACGGGGTCAAAGAATACTCGACCTTGGGCGGCACTTCCCGAAAATCCTCGCGGTTCACGATCCCGTCGGCTTCCAGTTCCCGCAACTGCTGGATGAGCATCTTCTCGCTGATCCCGAGCACGAGGCGACGAAGCTCGCCAAATCGTCGAGGCCCCGAGTGGAGGGCCCAGAGGATCAGCGGTTTCCACTTGCCCCCGATAATGTCCAGGGCCGCTTCGAGCCCGCAGTCATAAACCTTGCAACCCATCGCCACATTCCCTCGCGCGATCGAGAGGGCACTTACCAATAGGTTGGTACTTGCCCGGCCGGCGGCACATTCTACGATACCCCCCGTTCAGTTCCACCACCAGGACGGAGGACAGTCCGATGGCGAAGTTGTCAGGCAAGGTCGCGGTGATCACCGGCGGAAATAGCGGGATCGGGCTGGCCACGGCCCGGAAATTCGTCGAGGAAGGGGCTTACGTTTTCATCACCGGGCGGCGCCAGGCCGAGTTGGACAAGGCGGTCCAACTCATCGGCAAGGGCGTGACCGCCGTCCAGGGCGACGTGGCGAACCCGGCCGACCTCGACCGCCTTTACGCCCGGGTGGAGCGGGAGAAGGGCAAGGTCGACGTGGTGGTCGCCAACGCCGGGATCTTCCAGGCGGGGCCACTGGGCGAGATTACGGACGAACATTATGAACAGGTTTTCAACATCAACGTCCGCGGGGTCTGGTTGACGGTGCAGAAGGCGTTGCCGCTGCTCAACGACGGTGCGTCGATCATCCTGATTGGTTCGGTCGCAGCGGTCAAGGCGTTCCCGGCATCCAGTATCTACTCCGCGACCAAGGCGGCCGTTCGCTCCTTCGCCCGGAACTGGGCGCTCGAACTGAAGGGCCACCAGATTCGCGTCAACAACCTCAGCCCCGGGCCGATCGACACGCCGATCATGGACCCGATGGCGCCGACCAAGGAAGGGGTCGACCAGATCAAAGCGAGTTTCGCGACGAGCGTTCCCCTGGGCCGGATCGGCAGATCCGAGGAGATCGCCACGGCCGCCCTGTTCCTCGCCTCCTCCGACAGCAGTTACATGACCGGTATCGATCTGCTCGTCGACGGTGGGATGGTGGAAATCTGACCGGGAGACGGCTTCTGCCTTCGTGGCACGGACCGCACGGTCGTCCGCGCCGCGATCAGGGGCGGCTCATCGGGAACCGGGTCGCCGCCATCTTCTTGCCGCCGAAGGTGTCCCACTCGGATTCGACCCGGCCCCCTTCGAGGAAGGTGACCTTGAAGGCGTGGATGTGAATGTCCTTCGCCGGGTCGAAGTTCGTGCCGCCGTCGAAGGTGAACAGGTACAGGTCGGGCTTCGACCCCCCGCGGTCGAATTTGAACCGGGGCTGATTGCCCGCGGCGCAGTAGTGCGTCGCCCGCGGCTCGTCGCCGTCGAGGTGGTACATCGTGATCATCTCGTGACCGCCGCCCGGGAATTGCGTCTCCTGGATCGCGCCGCCGGCGGCCGTCACCTTGTAGATGACCTTCGTCGCGGGGGACCCGGGGAGGCCGTCGACGCCGGCGACCTTCCATTCCCCTCCAGCGACTTCAACCGGGCGAACGCCGCCTTGGCGGCGACCCCGTCGTCGCCCGCCTCGCTCGCGCGACTTCCGACCATCATCCCGGCCAGGCCCAGGGCCACCACGGTCAAGCGTGCCGTTGACGTCATCGGCCGACTCCTTTTCTGGACGAGTGTCTACCAGTTCAATTTTGAGAGAACCGGCGTACACTAATCCGACGAGGGCCCGACGTCAAGGTGGAGTCAATCTTTCTTTTTGTCGACGGTCGCCGGCTTCTCGAACACGATGATGTGCTGCCAGGGGAGGAACTCGATGCTTTCGAGGAAGCGGAACCCCTGGGGTTCCAGCTCCTTCTTGACCTGGGCGAGGGTCATCTTGTGTTCGGGCTTGATGGGGACCTCGGGGTCCTCGCCGCGGAACTCGACGAGGACGAGGCGGCCCCCGGGCTTGAGGGCCTTCTTGAGGCCGACGAGCAAGGCTTCGGGGTCCGACGCTTCGTGGTAGACGTCGACCATCAGGGCGAGGTCGGCCTTTGCTTCGGGGAGCTTGGGGTCGGCCTGGGTCGCGCGGATGGCCTGGATGTTCTTGGCGCCGGCGGTCCGGGCGTTGGCCTGGAGCATGGCGAGCATCTCGGGCTGGACGTCGGTGGCCAGGACGGTCCCGGTCGGGCCGACCCGGCGGGCGAGGCGGATGCTGGTGTAGCCGGCGCCGGCGCCGACGTCGGCCACGGTGTCGCCCGGCTTGATCTTGAGGGCGTCGAGCATCCGCTCGGGCTGCTCCTCGGCCTCTCGGGAGTCGCGGAACAGCCAGTCGGCCCCCTCGAAGCTCATCACGCCGGCGATCGGCCGGCCCATGTACGTGCCGGGGGGGTATCGCTTCGGCTTCGCGGGGGCCTGGGACTTCGCCGGGGGCGCGGCGTCCTGGGCCTGCGCCGGGGCCAGCAACCAGGCGAAGACCAGGAGCGGGGCGAGGGCGAGGGCGAGGCGGGGGCGGGGCATGGTGTGATCCTTCCGGGTGGTCGCGTCGTGGTGGGTGATGTCCCGCCCCTCCGGCTCCGGCCCTCGGCGATCGAGGCGTTCCTCAGGATGAGAAATGGTTGATGGGCGACGTTGAAACGGACAGTTGTCACCCATTAACCATTCCTCAACAACCATTTCCGCCCGGTCGTTCGCGCCCGGGAGCCGTTCAGTCGCCGAAGGCGTAGCGGACGATGCAGTAGAGGGCCTGGACGCCGTCCTTCCAGCCGATCTTCTTGCCTTCGCGGTAGTCGCGGCCGTTGTAGCTGACGGGGATCTCGTAGATCCGGCAGCGGCGGGCCGGGCGGCCTTCGAGGGCGGGGACCTCGAACCGGGCGATCTTGGCGGTCACCTCGGGTTCGAAGCCGAAGCGGTCGCTCTTGAGGGTGATGCCTTGGATGACCTCGCGGCGGAAGACCTTGTAGCAGACTTCCATGTCGGTGAGGTTCAGGTCGGTGAAGAAGTTCGACAGCAAGGTGAGGACCCGGTTCCCCTGCGAGTGCCAGAAGTGGAGGACCCGGTGCGACTCGCCGATGAACCGCGAGCCGTACACGACGTCGGCCTTCCCCTCGATGATCGGCTGGAGGAGCTGCATGTACTGCGACGGGTCGTATTCGAGGTCGGCGTCCTGGACGATGACCACCTGGCCGCGGGCGTGCGCGAACCCGGTCCGCAGCGCGGCGCCTTTGCCCTGGTTCTTGTCGTGGAAGACGATGGTGAGGTCGGTCTCGGTGTCCATCATCTCGCGGAGGATCTCGCGGGTCCCGTCCCTCGAGCAGTCGTCGACCAGGATGATCTGCTTGTGGACCGGGACGGCGCGGACCTGGCGGAGGATCTCGCGGATCGTGTTCTTCTCGTTGTAGACCGGGATGACGACCGAAAGGACCAGGTCATCGGGCACCCGGTACAGCCCGAGCCGCTTGCAGCTCGCCTCGCCGAGGTGGCGGAACAGCCAGTCGAGCCGCTCCCCCTCGTCCGCCTGCGGGAAGGCATCCATGACTTCAACCTCGGGATCGGCCGATTCGGCGGCCTGGCGGTACGCTTGGGGTGTGATCATCGCGCTGACAACCTCCATAGATGGCGCGAAGCAAATCCGGTTGACGGCCGATTCTCCTCGACCCGGGCTCGACCCGGTGTCCGACCGTTGGGGCGGATTATATGCCAAGGCGACCCGGGAGGAAAGGCGAAGCCCGGCCGATCGACCCGCCCCGGCGCGAACGAAGGCCGCCGGCGGTGTCCCGCCGGCGGCCTCCTGGTCGATCTGCTCGCCCGACGCGAAGTTGGGGCCGTTCAGAAACCGACAGCCGGGGGCGGGGTGGCGGCGGGGGCCGCCGGGGGCGGGGTCGGCGGGGCCGGGGGAGCGGGCGGGGGCGCCATGCCGCCACCCGGAGGGGCGGGCGGGGCGGGCGGGGCCGAATCGGTCGTGGTGGGCTGGGCCGGGACCGAGCCCTGCATCGAGCCCTGCGCCGAGTACTGCATCGAGCCCATCTGCGACGAAGCCCCGTCGTAGACCGGGGTGTAAGTCCCGTAGACCGGCATCGCCGAGGAGTAGCACGAGTCGTAGCCGCTCGAATAACACGAGCTATAGCCGCTCGACGAGTAGCAGCTCGAATGCTTCTTGTGGTGGCCGAACATCTTGTGCTTCTTCTTCGACGAGTGGCAGCTGGAATAGCTGCTGGAATCCATCGAGTAGCACGAAGAGGAAGAGTAGCAAGAGCCGTAGCCCGACGAATAGCAGCTCGACGACGAGTAGCCGCTCGAATAGCACGAGCTGTAGCCGCTCGACGAGTAGCCGCTCGAATAGCACGAGCTGTAGCCGCTCGACGAGTAGCCGCTCGAATAGCACGACGTCGCGACCGGCATGGCGGTCTTGTGGTGGCAGCCCAGGCCCGACAGGGCCAGGAGCATCACGATGGTTCCCTGCATGTCAGAACTCCCCAGTGGTTCGCAATCTCGGTGCTGTTTCATCAAAAACCGCGAGGTCGGCAACCGTCGAAGACGCCCACCCTGGACGACGTTCGAGGTTGGCCGGGGCGGATCAGTCCGCCCAAACCCCTCGATCGACCGTCGCGTTGCCTTTGCACTGACCCGCATCCCTTGTTCAGTTACCGCAGAGTCTAATCCGCGACTGAGCGAGATTCAAGTCAATTTGGGAATTTCACGGCAATAGAGTCGATAGGGGGCTTTGTGAGGTTTTCGGAGGGTAAACTGCATGAGCCGCCCGGTCGGGTTCGGGTGGTCGGGACGTCCGAGTGTCGGTAATCTAGGGATCTACGACGGGTCCGGACCACTCGTGACGGATCTCCAGGGTCGGCCGGAGGAGGCGAGGGATGGACGTTGGCAAGTCGGACCAATCCCCGGGTACCGAGGTCGCGCCACGAGCCTGGCCTAAGTGGGCCAAGGTCGCGGCGACGCTCGCCCTGCTCTTTCATGGCGCGGCGATCTGGGCGGGGGCCTGGGCGGCGAACCCGTCGTCGGAGATGGAGCAGGCGTTCGATTCGGCGTTCGACCCGTACGAACAGGCGATCCGCCAGGGGTTCTCGTACCGCTATTACTCGCCCGAGCCGCCGCCGACGCCGGTGGTCACCGCGACCCTGGCCTTCGCCGACGGCCGGCCCGAGCAGGTCGTCCGGCTCCCCGAGCGCGGGACCTGGCCCCGGATGCGCTATCAGAGGCAGCTCAACCTGGCCAACTGGCTGATGGCGGACGTGGACGAGGCCCGGCAATTCGCGGGCGACGGCTCGCAAAGCCGGTGGGCCAACGCCTTCGCCGCCCACCTCCGCAAGACCCACCCCGGCTGCGCGTCGGTCACCCTCCGGCACCAGTTGCACCTGGTCCCGCCCCTGGAACGGGTCCACGAGCTCCTGGAAAGGCCCGGCGCGGGCCCGGTCGACCTCGACGCCGACGAGTTCTACACCGCGCCTGAACGGATCGGAGAGTTTCGATGAGACGCCTGCTCAAGGGGGTGGTGGCCGCCCCTCGGGACCTGGCCCGGTCGGTCTCGTCGGGGTGGGATCGGTTCGTGTTCACGCCCGCCGACCCGACGCCGCTGGGGCTGGTCCGCGTCCTGGTGGGCCTGCTCCTGTTCTGGAGCTTGCTGGTCTACGGGCTCGACCTCCACGCCTACCTCGGGTCCGACGGCTGGGCGAACGTGGACGTGGTCCGGTACTTCCGCGAGCGGCGGGCCCCGTGGTCGTGGTCGTTCTGGCTCCTGGTGCCCGATGCGCTCCTGAGGCCGGCCTGGGCGGCCTGCCTGGTGGTCCTGGCGGCGTTCACGGTCGGGCTCTGGAGCCGGGCGACGGCCCCCCTGGCGTGGATCATCGCGGCGTCGACGGCCAACCGGTCGCCGGTGAGCGTCTACGGGTTCGACGACATCATCGCGACCTGGGCCTTGTACCTGGCGGCGACCGGGGCGAGCGGCCAGGCCGTGTCGCTCGACCGCTACTTCGCCAGGCTCGGGCGGAACCGCGCCGAGGTCGCCCGCCGGCGGAAGGACGGGCGGTGGACGGCCCCTTCGGGCGTCCCCTCGCCCACGATCTCGGCCAACATCGCGCTCCGGCTGATCCAGTGCCACCTGGTGGTCATCTACGGGATGTCGGGCCTGGCCAAGTTCCAAGGGGGGGCCTGGTGGACCGGGACGGCGACCTGGGGGACCTTGGCCGCCGGCGAGTTCCGCCTCTTCGACCTGACCTGGCTGGCCGCCTATCCCTGGCTCCTGAACGCGATGACCCACGGCGCCCTGGCCCTGGAGACCGGCTACCCGGCCCTGATTTGGGCCCGGCCGCTCCGCCCCTGGGTGATCGCGGGGGCGACGGCGATGCACCTCGGGATCGGCCTGACCCTGGGCCTGGTCGAGTTCAGCCTGGCGATGATCGCCGGCAACCTCGCGTTCGCCTCGGGCCCCTGGCTCCGGTCCCTGGTCAGCGGCCTCGACCAGCCCGCCGGCAAGGTCCTTTATGACGGGGCCTGCCCCCGGTGCCGGGCCTCGATGGCGTTCATCACGGCCGGCGACCCCGACCGCGTGATCGAGCCGATCGACCTGAACAGCGTCGACCTCGCCACCGTCCACCCCGGCCTGACCCGCGACGCCTGCCTCAAGGCCATGCACCTGGTCCGCCGCGACGGCCGGGTCGAGGTCGGCTACGAGGCGGCGATGACCTTGCTGGCCTGGACTCCCGCCTCGGCCCCGTTCTCGATGGTCCGGTATGTCCCGGGGGTGTCGGCGGTGGGCCGTCGCGTCTACAATCGGATCGCGTCGACGCGCCCGCGCGACGGCGAATGTACCGATGAGGCTTGCGGCATCCATCCGCCCGTCAAGACCCTGGCGGGCACGAAGGGGGCCGCGGCCTCGGCCGAGACGACCGGGAGGGCCGCCCGATGAGCCTCGATCCGCACCCGACCCCCGCCGCGCACCGCCTGTTCCTCCACGAGCCCGGCTGGCGGGTCTCGCTCAAGGTCGGCAGCGAGCGCGAATTCTGCTACGCGATGGCCCCGGGCCAGGACTTCTACCACCGCCTGCTCGACGGCGAAGTCTACCTCCACAACAACGAGGAACGCCTCTGCCTGGCCTGCGCCGAGCGACGGGGGCTCCTCTCCTACCGCCCCAAGGGCCTCCGCGACCCCGAGCCCGTCGTCGAGATCATCGAAGGCGACGAGGACGGCCCCGGGGTCTACCGCCGCGACGGGGACGACCCGGCCCGCTGATCGCATGGGAGGTTCAAGCGGCCGCCGGGGGCTCGGGAAGCGCCCGGGCCCAACCCGTGAGCCAGACGAGCCAGTCAAAATCGCCCCTGTCGTTTTCGTCACGAGCGTCCAACGCTTCGAGCACGAGGGACGGGGTCAATCGCGGCAGGATGACGCTCCGGTCGACCTCGCGATAGTGATTATCATCCAACCTCCCGAACCAGAGCGAGCGTCGGCGGACGTCGTATCGCCAGAGTTCGGGCACGCCAATTCGAGCATAAACGGGCAAGCCCAATTCGGCGTCGTGCTTATTCTCGATCTCAATCGCCAGGTCGGGCGGCGGGTCGACGGCAAGGTCGAGATCCTTCCTGCCGCGCAAGCGTCGCTCGTTCTCGCCAATGTAGAACGCGGCGTCCGGCTCCTTGCCACTCCCCTTGATCGGGGCGTCCCCCGCTCGGCGAAGGGTCGCCGACCTGATCCCCATGGAGCCCAGGCCGTGGCCCGCGGCAACGCCCAGGATCAGGACATCGAAAAGGTAGATGTCCCGATCGTGAATAATTTCGGGAGACATTTGGATCAAAGTCCCATCGAGATATGTCATCCGAATTCGGTCGTTGGCCGGCTCGTCGCGCAGCTTCGTGTAAGTCTCCCAATCGACCCCTTCGAGGGTGACGCAAGAGTAGACGCTGACCGGGGCGATCGTCGCGGTTGCCATCGGCGGCTCCCCAGGGATGAATGGTCCTGACTGCCCTCTGCTTTATACTTCCATTCCCGAGTGCGGACAACCCGCTGCGTTCCATCTTGACTTGTCTGGTCGAAATGGGGACGATTCGTCCTTCGACGGGCTTGGGGTCCACGCCGATGGCTGTCTCGTCCAAGTGTTATTATGCGTTGCGGGCGATCTACGCCTTGTCGGAGCATGCCAGCTCTGACCCCTTGAAGATCGCCGAGATCGCCGAGCGGGAGCAGATCCCGGTCCGGTTCCTGGAGGTGATCCTGGGTCAGCTCAAGGGCGGAGGGTTCGTCAAGAGCCGACGGGGGGCGGAGGGGGGGTATACCCTGGCGCGGTCGCCCGAGTCGATCACGATCGGCGAGGTCATGCGGTACGTCGACGGCCCGATCGCCCCGGTCGATTGCGTGAGCCAGACGCGGCCCAAGGAGTGCGAATTCCACGGCCATTGCCACTTCTTCGGGTTCTGGGGCCGGGTCCGGCAATCGATCTCCGACGTGGTCGACCGGACCACGTTCGCCGACCTCTTGCGCGAGGACCGCGAGCGGCAGCAGGAATACGTCGGCGACTGGACCATCTGACCGACCCGACTCGACCCGACCGACCGGCGGAGCGAAGCGCGAGGCCCATGCGACGAGGCGTCCGACCGATCACCTGGATGGCCCTGGGCCTGGCCTTGGCGGCCTCGGGGCCGACGTGCGAGCCGGCGGGCGCCCCGGCCTCGGGGGGTCGCGGCGACGTCCTGACCCTGGGGGCGTATTCGGTCGTCCGCGAAGCGTTCCACGAAGGGGTCATCCCGGCCTTCGCCGACGCCTGGCGGCGGCGGACCGGCCGCTCGGTCCGGTTCGAGGAGTCGTACAACGGCTCGGGCGCCCAGGCCCGGGCGATCGCCTCGGGGTTCGACGCCGACATCGCCGTCCTGTCGCTCGAAAGCGACATGGAGCCGCTGGTCAAGGCCGGCCTGGTCCGGCCCGACTGGAACGCCGGCCCCCGCCGGGGCATGGTCACGCGGAGCCTGGTCGTGATCGGCCACCGCGAGGGCAACCCCAAAGGGGTCCGCGACTGGGGCGACCTCGCCCGCCCCGGCGTCGGCGTGCTCTACCCCGACCCCAAGACCTCCGGCGGCGCCCGCTGGAACATCGCCGCCATCTGGGGCGCCGGGCTCCTGGGCCGGGAGGCCGCGCGGCCCGAGCCCGACCCCGAAGCCGCCCGCGCCTTGCTGGCGGGGGTCCAGGCCAACGTGGTGAACATGGATTCGTCGGGCCGGCAGAGCCTCGCCACCTTCGAACGCGGGACCGGCGACGCCGTGGTCACCTACGAGAACGAGATCCTGCTCCGCCGGAAGTTCGGGAAGCGGCCGATCCCCTACGTCACCCCGGCGGCGACGCTCCAGATCGAGAGCCCCGCGGCCTTGATCGAGACGTCGATCGTCCGCCACGGCAACCGCGAGGTCGCCGGGGCGTTCTTCGCCTTCCTCCATTCCGACGAGGGGCAGGCGATCCTGGCCGAGTACGGCTTCCGGCCGGTGGGCGACCGGGTCGAGGTGGCCGGATTGCCCCCCCTGCCCGCCCGGCTGTTCACGATCGGCGACCTCGGGGGCTGGCCGGTGGTCAAGAAGGCGGTCTTCGACGCCGGCGGGGCCTGGCCGTCGACGTTCACCCGACGCGCGGGGGCGGCCCGGTGACGCCCAGGACTCGCCCGTTCGCGGTGACGCCCGGCCTGGCCCTCCGGGCGTCGACGCTGGCGTACCTCGGGGTGATGGTCGTGGTGCCGCTGGTGGCCCTGGCGTACCAGGCGGCCGAGCCCGGCCCCCGGGCGTTCTGGGGGGCCGTCGTCGACCCGTTCGCCTGGCACGCCTTGCGCCTGACGTTCGCGACGGCCTTGGTCATGGTCGCGGTCAACGCCGTGATGGGCACGGCGACGGCGTGGGTCCTGGTCCGGTACTCGTTCCCCGGCAAGGGGGTCATGAACGCCCTGATCGACCTGCCGATCGCCGTGCCGACGGTGGTCACCGGCCTGATGCTGGTGGCGCTGTACGGCCCGGCGAGCGTCCTGGGCGCGATCCTCGGCCGGGCCGGCCTGGCGGTGATCTACCAGGCGCCGGGGATCGTCCTGGCCTTGCTGTTCGTGACCTATCCGTTCGTGATCCGGAGCGTCCAGCCGGTCCTCCTGGAGATCGACCGGGGCGAGGAGGAGGCCGCCGCGACCCTGGGCGCGACCGGGTGGACCATCTTCCGCCGGGTCACTTTCCCCACGTTGTTCCCCTCGATCCTCACCGGGACGGCCCTGGCGTTCAGCCGGGCCCTCGGCGAGTTCGGGAGCGTGGTCATGGTCGCCGGCAACCGCCCGCTCGAGACCAAGACCGGCCCGATGTACGTCTTCGGCGAGATCGAGGGCGGCAACCCCCACGGCGCGATGGTGGTTTCCGCCGTCCTCCTCGCCTCGTCGCTCGGCATCCTGGTCGGCCTGAACTTGCTGCAACGGGCCCGGAAATCGTAGGGGACTCATGGGGATGAGAGCGAACGAGGGGAGCCGGTCATTCTGGAGCGCCCGGTCGTTGTTGATCGGCCTGGTCGTGGGCTGGTTCGGCCTGATGATCCTGGTCCCGACGTTGGCCCTGGCCCGGAAGGCGCTGGAGGGGGGGGTCTGGCCATTCTGGGGGGCCTTGATTTCGAGCGACGCCCGGCGGGCGTTCGGGCTGACCCTGGGGATCGCGGCGCTGTCGACGGCGGTCAACACGCTGTTCGGCGTCGCGTTCGCGATGGTCCTGGTCCGGCAACGGTTCTGGGGGCGGGCGCTGGCGGATGGGCTGGTCGACCTGCCGTTCGCGGTTTCGCCGATCATCGCGGGCCTGATGCTGGTGATCGTGTACGGGCCCAACGGCCGGCTGGGCCGGGCCCTGGAGTCGGGCGGGCTCCGGGTGGTCTACGCCTGGCCGGGGATGCTCCTGGCGACGTTGTTCGTGACCGTCCCGTTCGTGGTCCGCGAGGTCGTGCCGGTGCTCCGCGAGTTCGGGGTCGACCAGGAAGAGGTGGCCAGGACCCTGGGGGCGGGCCGGTGGCGGACGTTCTGGCACGTCACCTTGCCCTCGATCCGCTGGGGCCTGGCCTACGGCGTGACCCTGACCGTGGCCCGCTCCCTCGGCGAGTTTGGCGCCCTGCTGGTCGTCTCGGGCAACGTCCTCGGCCGGACCCAAACCGCCACCCTCTACATCCACGACGCCATCGAAGGCTTCCACCCCGAGGGGGCCTACGCCGCCAGCGTCGTCCTGGCGGGTTCCTCGTTCGTGCTCCTGATCGGGATGGAAGCGGCCCGCAAGCGGATCGAGCGCCATGAGGCCGGGTCGGGCGAAAAGTGAGCTCGGACCCTTGCCCTGAAATTTCCGAAAAAACGATCGATTTCGCCCATTTCCCTGGCCAGCCCGTCCGACCCCGGATAAGATTTCGCCCTATCCCTTCGCCTTGATCCGACGGGCCCGGGGTCTCCCGGCCCTTCTTTTCGCGCGAATCCGTCTTCCTTCCAGGCGTCCCCGCCCCGGGGCCCGCCTCCCTCGATCGGGTCGTCGACGACCAAGGCCGGCCTCGTGAAGCATGCTTTCCCCCTGGCGCTGCTCGGCCTCTTGCTCGTGGCGGCGCACCCGCGGGCCCAGTTCGCCCCGCCGCCGGCCCCCGTCCCGCCTTCGGAAGTGAAGGCGACGTTCCTCCGGTTGCTCGACCGCCCCCGGGTCCCGCTCGACGTCCGGTCCCGCGAGATCAAGGCCAGGGAACGCGGCGTGGTGGCCGAGCGGGTCGACTTCGCGGTCGAGCGGCGGCCCGACGGCACCTTCGAGCGGGTCCCGGCCCTCGTCGTCCGGCCCGAGAACGGCAAGGGGCGGATGCCGGCGGTCATCGTCCTGCACGGGACCGGCGGCAACAAGGAAGGGATGTGGTCCTGGCTGGAGCAGCTCGCCCGCCGAGGGATGGTGGCCATCGCCATCGACGCGCGGTTCCACGGCGAGCGGGCCGGGGGCCGGAAGGGGACCACGGCCTACAACGAGGCGATCACCCAGTCCTGGCGGTCCAAGGCCGGCGAGCCCCAGGACCACCCGTTCTATTTCGACACCTGCTGGGACGCCTGGCGGACGGTGGATTACCTCCAGGCTCGCCCCGACGTCGACCCCGAGCGGGTCGGCATGATCGGCGTGAGCAAGGGCGGGATCGAGACCTGGCTGGCCGCCGCCGTGGACGATCGGATCAAGGTGGCCGTGCCGGTCATCGCCGTCCAGAGCTTCCGCTGGAGCCTCGACCACGACCGCTGGCAGGGCCGGGCCAACACGATCAAGGAGGCCCACCAGGCCGCCGCCGCCGACCTGGGCAAGCCCGGCGTCGACCGCGAGGTGTGCTCGGCGCTCTGGGCCAAGGTCATCCCCGGGATGCTCGACCAGTTCGACGCCCCGAGCATGCTCCGCCTCTTCGCCGGGCGGTCGCTCCTGATCCTCAACGGCGGGCGCGACCCGAACTGCCCGATCGAGGGGGCCGACCTCGCCTTCGCCGCCGCCCGGGCCGCGTTCCACGACGCCGACGCCGACGACCACCTCAAGATCCTGGTCGCCCCCGAGACCGGCCACGCCATCACCCCCGCCCAGCACCAGGCCGCGCTCGACTGGTTCGTCGTTTGGCTCAAGCCGACGCTCCCCGAAGGCGCCGCGAAGTTCCTTCTCCACGAATCCAGGGCCCTCGCCCGGCGGACCTTCTCCCCTCGGGCACCCCGCGACCTCGCCGCCCGGCCCGAGCACCCCCGGCCCTCGCGACGCCCCCACGGTCGCCGCCCGACCCCGACGGCCGAGCCCGTCGCCGCCGAGGCCCCCGAGACCCCGGCCCTCTGAACCCGAGCCCGCCGGATCGGTCTTGTCAACCGACTCCGTACCGGACCGACCTTGTCTCGGAGGTGGCACGGGTTCCGTGCCCGGACCCCGTGACCTGGTCGGTGTCGCTCGCACGGGGTCCGGGCACGGAATTCGCGCCACCCGGAGCAACCGCCGGTCTTGTCGCCGCCCGGACCCCGCGATTGGCCGGCTGGCCTCCCCATCAAGCGCATCGGGCGGTAGACTTGCGGCGCCGGATCTGATCCGCGACGCCCTGCCCCGTCCCCGGGAGGATGGTCCCATGCCCCGATCGACGCTCCGCCTGATGGCCTTGACCGCCGCCCTCGCCTGGGCCGCCGCCCCCGCCCTGGCCGGGTCGCGGACGGTCGCCCGGTCCGGGGCCGGCTTCCTGGAAGAGGTGGACGGGTCCAGGGTCCTCCACCTCAAGGGGTCGGCTCGCGAGATGGGGCTCCAGCACGGGGCCTTGCTCCGGGACGACATCCGGGCCCAGGTCCGCTTCCTGTTCGACGTCAAGGCCAAGGAATTCAAGCCCCAGGTCCTCGGCCTCAAGGTCCCGATCGAGGCCCGGCAACTCATCCTCTCGATCTCCAACCTCCAGCGGAAGCACGTCCCGGCGCGATTCTTCGAGGAGATGCGCGGGATCGCCGAAGGGTCGGGCGTGGCGTTCGACGAGATCGTCGCGGCCAACTTCATCCCCGAGATGTTCCATTGCAGCGGGTTCGCCCTGGCCGGCTCGGCGACCCGGGACGGGACCCTGTACCACGGGCGGATTCTCGACTATGGATGCGACTGGAAGCTCCAGGATCACGCCGTCGTGGTCGTGGCCGAGCCCGACGGGGCGATCCCGTTCGTGAACGTCACGTATGCCGGCTTCATCGGATCGGTCACGGGGATGAATGCCCGGAAAATCTCGATCGGCGAGATGGGCGGCGGCGGGCTCGGCCACTGGGACGGGGTCCCGATGGCGCTCCTGGTCCGGATGGCCCTGGAAGAGGCCGGCAACCTCGACGAGGCCGTGGCCGTGTTCCGCGACCACCCCCGGACTTGCCAGTACTTTTACGTGATCGCCGACGGCGAGGCCGGCAAGGCGGTGGGCCTGGAAGCCTCGTGGGACGCCTTCGCCCAGGTCAAGATGGGCGAGGCCGAGCCCCGCCTGCCCCACGCCGTGCCCGACGCCGTCCTGCTCTCGGTCGGGTCGCGATACCAGGAGCTGGCCCGGCGGGTCAAGGCCGGGCACGGGACCTTCGACGTCGAATCGGCCCGCCACCTCATGGACCGGCCCGTCGCCATGAAGTCCAACCTCCACAGCGTCCTGTTCGAAACCACCACCGGCCGGTTCTGGGTCGCCAACGCTTCCCCCGACGGCCAGCCGGCGTCCTCCCAACCCTACCACGCCTTCCAGCTGTCGGAACTCTTGTCCAGACGGGGAGATTGAACCGCCAAGGCGCCAAGGACACGGTCCTTGGCGCCTTGGCGGTTCAATTTCTTCGATTTAGTAGGGCCCGAAGGACGGCGGGTAGCCGGGCATCCCGAGGACCTGGTGGATCTGCTGGCAGGTCTGGCCGATCTGCTGGACTCGTTCGATGTTGGGGCCGAAGGTCCGGCCCCGGGCGACGCGGTCGACCCGGCGGGCGAGGCGTTGCCAGTGTTCGTCGACCTCGTGGAACTCGCGGGCGAGGCGGCCGGGGGGGAATCCCTGGGCGGCGTCGCGACGGAACTCGATGACGGCGCGGCGGAGCCTCTGCATGTCTTCGAGCATGTCGCCGCCTTCGGGGACGACCCGGGCGGTGGGGGCGAAGTTGGCCAGGAGGTCGTCGACCTGATGGTCGAGCCGGTCGGCCCAGCCGACGACCTGCCCGGTCGGGTTGGGGTTGAACGGGATGCCCACGACGACGGGCCCAGGGACGGCGTTGTCGCCGAACCCGGGGTTGATGTTGTTGGGCGGCGGCAGGCCGTCCATCGTCTGGTTGTTGAGGTCGAGGATCGCCCGGAGTTGGTTATGGACCGCGACGTATGCTTCCCAGGCCGCGCGGACGCCGGGCGGATACGAATGCCCGCCCACGGTCATGCCGATCGCGTTGGCCTGGCGGACGATCGGCACGAAGCCGTTGCGGGCGAAGTCGGGCTGTTGCGCGACCTGGGGGTTGCCCAGGGCGTCGTAATAGCCGTCGACGGCGCGGGCGAGGTTGGCGGAGTCGTTGATCTTGAAGGCGCAGTCGGGATCGTTGGCGTACTCGGCCTGGCAGGCGGCGGCCATGGCTTCGGCGCGCTGGGCCGCGGCGAAAACGAGGCGGCGGGTCTCGTCCATCGGGCCGAAGCCCGGTCCCTGGGCCGGGAGATTCGGGGGGGGCGGGGCGCCGTCGAAGTTGGGCGGGTAGGTGTTCAGGTTGAGCGCCCGGTGGATCTGGACGTCGACCTCGTCGACCCGCCGGGCCTCGTCGGCCATGTCCTGGGTCATGACGCCGGGGGCGTTGAGCTGCCCCCGGAGGCGGTGCCAGGAGATGTCGAGGCCCGAATAGGAGCGGCGGACCTGGTACGGGTCGCTCGAACCGCGGAGGCCGGCGTACCAGTCGCCGGTGGCCCTCTGGAGTTCCCGGGCGTCGCGCGCCAGGTATTGCCCCTGGGGGGTCTGGCCGATCCCGGCGTTGATGTCATCGCCGAGGTCGCGCATGGCCTCGGCCATCCGGCGCGACAGCCGCTCCAGGTCCGCCCCCGGCGCCGGGGCGTACAACCCCTGGCCGAGGCCCGGTCGCGGGCTCGCCCCCATCAACAGACCCGCCCCGACGACGACGCACGCCCACCACGACTTGCCGCTCATGACGACCTCCCTTGGGCCCGACCGCGGCGCGACCCGACCGGGGCCGCGCCCCGATCATCGAAAGGCAAGTCGAATGCCGAAGCGTCGAACGGTTGGATCGACCGTTGCCTTTCGCCCACAATGACCCCGAGACACCACAACGATCCTGGAGGACCCGCGCCATGGACTCGACCGCCCCCGCGAAGCCGCGAACCGCCCTGAGCCGCCATCCCGCCACGGCCCTGGTGATGCTGGCCCTGGCCCTGCCCGTGGGCGGCTGGCTGCTCTGGGAGATCCACCGGACCATCGGCCTGGAAAGCCCCCGGCTCTGGGAACTCCTCCGGACCGACCGCGTCTTCGACCTGGCGATGCTCGACTTCGCCCTGACCGCCGGCTGGGCCTGCCTCGTCCTGGTCGACCGCTCCGGCGGCAAGGGCTGGCGACTCTGGGTCACCCTCCCCCTATTCTTCGTGGTCCCGACCCTCGGGATCATCCTCTACCTGCTGCTCGACCGGAAGCCGGCCGCGACGCTCCCGGATGGCCAAGATTAATGTCGGGATCTAAGCATGGCCATCTGCCTCCCCTCGTTCCCCGGGAGAGGAGCCAAAAATGAGTCACGCCCCGGGGTCGCGTTGCCGTCGCGCTCGCATATGCCGCCAGAACCCCCAACTCAAGGCGACGAAGGCTCCCAGGACGGCCCCCCTGGGGATCGACTCCCCGGGGGCGGACTGGGCATAGGTCGAGAACGCGAATTGGAATCGGACCCAACCATGCCCTTGCGGGACCGACCGGGCGGCGGCGAGGCCCATGAACAGGCAGAGGGCGAGTGGGTAGGTCACGGCGCCGATCGCGGTGCCGAGGAGGATCGAGCCGACAGCGGCGCCGCGGCGCCGCCCGGGCAACAGGGCCCCGCAGGCGACGAGGAGGAGGACCCCCAGGGCCAGGCCGACGGGATTGGATTCGAGGTTCATCGTCGGCCCCTCCGGGGGAACGTCGCCTAGCGCCAAAACTCAGCGGACCGGCCCACGTCGAACCGACCGCACTACCAAAGACGCCCCGTGGCCGGGTCCGCTGCAGCGCGGGGTTAGGTGGCGGTCGCCGAGGTGGCAATGAGTTGCTGCAGTAAGTGGGCCGGACGCTGTTCGACCGCGAACCACGACGCCGGGCTTTCCTCCGTGTGATCGCCCGCCCAGGCGACGACGAACTGAACTTGCAGGACTTCCGACGGTGCGAGGCCGGAGAGCGGGACGATGAGTCCCGCCTGCCCGTACTCGACCGTACTAAGAGACAACTCGTTCGATAGCCGCGATGGAACAAGATCGCTTTTCTGGGCCCTGGCCGAGAGGAACTCGCCGTCCTCGGTGCCGAGCGAGAGTGCATACTTCCCGACACGCCATGTGAAGGCGTCGAGCCCTTCCCCAGATGATGGTGAGCCATCGGCTTCGGCTGGTGGTGACGGCCAGAAGCAGACGAAGCGACAATCGGGCGTAAGTTCGATCGCTTGGACTCGCCAGATTGCAGCCAGACATCCGGCTATTACCATGTGCGAGGGGATCTCTGGCTTGACCGGGCCAATCAGGAGTTCGGCAACCCAGCCTTCTTGCACGAATCGATGAAGCAACGCCCCGCTGGTAAGCCGGGATGTCCCATCAGGTCGAACCCCCGCCGTCGATTGGTCCCCGCCCTCGAAGTAAGAGGCTATCCGGAAATATATCTATTGACTGGCTTCAATTTACGCCATATTGGTGATCGCCGATCCGAGCGGCCATCCCCGGAAAAACAAGGGGAATCTGATCGCATAAGCGATAGCGAATAAAACGTAACTCGTTACAAGGCAATAGTTGCATCCCGGATAGCCTCTAAGTCACGAGCATACCGATGGACGTGCCTAGCACCGGCACGCTCGGGGCGATCGGAGAGCCGGATACGTCGAACATGGCGGGTGCCTTGGGTTGAGCCGCCTAACGCCCAAGCTCAGCGGACCCACCCGCCCGAGCGACCTTCGATCGTAGCGGAAAGCGCCGCGGCGGGTGGGGTCCGCTGTGGCGCAAGGTTAGGCGGGGCCCTGTTCGAGAGGTGCAGCCAACCATTCGGCTCGCAAGTCGAAGAGGTATTCCACAGGCCCTGTGCGAGTAGATAGCTCGGCCATGGTCCGCGTGACGCACACACGGTCGCCGACTCGAATCGGGTGTACGGCCCAGTGGTCGAGCCGATCATAAGCGATGGCGCGGCCGCCCCAAGAGAGTTCGACAACGTCCTCCTGCTCGCCGCACCAATCCTGACGGGGGCCGACGTGAGTCACCTCGCCGGATAGCGACTTCACGGGGAGTTCGCCGTTGTCGAGACATGCCCACCATCGCGGACTCGCGACATGACCGAAGCGCAAGAGGTAGGGGTTTCCCGGCTCGCTGTCGAGGCCCCGATTCACGGCCGCGATAAAGCCGGCGTGGCTGTCGTCTGCGCGGATGTCGAACAGCACCACGCCGATGATACCCCGCCGCCTAGCGCTCGTTGATGATCTTCTGGGTGATCTCGCGCTCGCAGACCTTGCACCACTTCCACTTGTTGGCGCCGATGGTCTCGTCGAGGTGCTGCTTGGCGATGCCGATGGTCCGATACCAGAACTTGGATTCGGTGTCGCCGGCCTTCTCCAGCTTGGCGCAGCGGGCGAAGTGGAGGAGGTTGGTGCCCGCCTTGACGGCCTTCTTCGAGCCTTCCGGCGGGATGATCCCGTGGAAGACGTAGCCGACGGCCCCGAGCCGCATCTCGTCGAGTTCGTCGGGCGTATCGAGGGTGCGGACGCCAACCTGTTCGGAGATGGTCATGAGTCGAGCCCCGATCACAACTACGTGTGGCTTCGCTGATTACGAGTGACACTCTAATGGATCGGACGTCCCTTTGCAAGGGAGGACGCCCGACCCGGGCTTGCCCATGTCGGCCCCGATCCTCGCAAGTCGGGCGTCCGCGAGGGCGTTCCTTGCCCTCGAGGGTCCTTGAGGCCCGTCGAAAGGGCGGCGTCCCGGCGTCGACCTGACTCCCTCGTTCGACGGAGGATCATCAACCTTTCCCGCGAATCCCTCGGGAGTTGCCCACGACCACCGAGATGGGGGTTGACCCGATCGTTCGCCCCGAATAGTTTCGGACCATGACCATTCGCGAGATCGCGCGTCGGTCGTTTAGGATGCAGTAGATGAAGCGGCACGCGATCGTGGTCGAGGACGCGGGGACGAACCTGGCGGCTTACGTGCCGGACTTGCCGGGCTGCGTGGCCACGGGCCGGTCGGCCGAGGAAGTCGGGCGGATGATCCGCGAGGCGATCGTCTTGCGCCTCGAAGGGATGGTCGAGGACGGCTTGCCCGTCCCGGAGCCGTCGAGCCGCGTCGAGTCCGTCGAGGTCGATACCTGACCCGACGCTGGAACAGGGGACGGGCCCGGGCCCGGGAGGCCGCCGGCGATGGACAAGCCTTGGAAGCTCCGGTTGACCCTGGGCGGGATGCTCGTCGTGGTGGCGGTGGTGGCGTTCGCGATCAACGAGTTCCGGCCGCGGGTGACGACGATCGAGGACCTCAAGGTGGGGACGGGTCCGGCCGTGAAGGCGGGGGACCTGGTGATGGTCCACTACGTCGGGCGGCTGGCGGGGGGCAAGGCGTTCGATAGCTCGAAGGATCGGGGCCAGCCGTTCGAGGTCGGGGTGGGCCGAGGGATGGTCATCAAGGGGTGGGACGTCGGGCTCGTGGGGATGCAGGTCGGCGGGGTCCGGCGGCTGGTCGTCCCCCCGGAGGAGGCTTATGGGACGAAGGGGGTCCCGCCGGTGATCCCGCCCAGTTCCACGCTGTTCTTCGAGGTGGAGTTGATCGCGATCAAGTGAAGGCGGGTTCGGCGGCGATCGATTGTGGCCCGCGGGCCGTCGGGGGTAAGCTGGAGGGGTCGGACCGGCCCCCGGGAGGACCTCGGCGCCCTTGATCCGCGAGACCGTCGGCCACCTCCGCGACCTGCCCCGCTATCGCCAGATCCTGGCGAGCCTGGTCCGGTACGGGTATCGCGACGTGGTCAACGCGCTGCACCTCGACAAAGTGGTCGGGCCGATCGAGCGGGCGACCCTGGGCGAGGAGGCGCCCCCCCTGGCCCGGCCGATGCGGCTCCGCCTGGTCTGCGAAGACCTCGGGCCGACGTTCGTGAAGCTCGGGCAGATCCTCAGCACCCGGCCCGACCTGCTCCCCGAGGCGTACATCACCGAGCTGGCCCAGCTTCGCGACCACGTCAAGGCGTTCCCGTTCGCCGAGGTCGAGGCGATCCTGCTCGAAGAATACGGACGGCCGGCGTCCGAGGTGTTCGCCGCGATCGACCCGGTGCCGCTGGCCTCGGCGTCGATCTCGCAGGTCCACCGCGCGACCCTCCGTGACGGCCGGACGATCGCGCTGAAGGTCCGGCGGCCGGGGATCGAGAAGACCGTGCAGGCCGACCTCGACATCCTCAAGAACCTCGCCCACCTCGCCGAGCGGCGCATCCCGGCGCTGGTCCCCTACGGGCCCGTCGGGCTGGCCCGCGAGCTGGAACGGACCCTGAAGCGCGAGCTGGACCTGTCGACCGAGCGGCGGACGATGGAGCGGTGCCGTGGCCAGTTCGCCCGCGAGAAGACGGCGCACATCCCCGAGGCGTTCCGCGAGTTCTCGACGTCGCGGGTCCTGGCGATGGAGCTGATCGGCGGGGTCTCGATCAACGACGCCGACGGCCTGGCGAGGCTGGGTGTCGACCCGTCGGTGGTGGCGATCCGGGGGGCGCGGATCTTGCTCCGGCAGATCTTCCGGTTCGGCTTCTTCCACGCCGACCCCCACCCGGGCAACCTCCGGGTCCTGCCCGGCGGCGTGATCGCCCCGCTCGACTACGGGATGTTCGGCCGGATCGACGCGCCGACGCGCGAGCGGATCGTCGACCTCCTGTCCGGCCTGATCGCCGAGGACACCGACCGGGTCCTCCGGGCCCTCGAAGCCCTGGAGATCCGCGGCGATCACGTCGACGCCCGGGCCCTCCGCCGCGACGTCAACGAGCTGGTGGCGTCGTATTCCGACCTGACGCTCGACGCGATCGACCTGTCGCTGTTGCTCCGCGACCTCGTCGGCTTCATCAGGGCGCATCACCTGACCATCCCGCCCGACCTGGTCCTCCTGATCCGGGCGTTGGTCACGATCGAGGGGGTGGGGCGGGCGCTGGACCCCCATTTCGACATCGCCGCGCAGGTCCGGCCGTTCTTTCGCGAGCTGACCGCCCGCCGGTTCAGCCCCCGCCGGCTCCTGGCCCAGACGGCGCGGACGGCCGAGGACCTCCAGCGGATCGCCACGCTCTTGCCCGGCGTCCTGGGCCAGTCGCTCGAGTCGATCAAGCGGGGCGAGCTGACGGTGAAGTTCGACCTCCAGCACTTCGAGACGCTGGTCCGCCAGCTCACCCGGGCTAGCCACACCCTGACCGCCGGGATCGTCCTGGCCGGCCTGATCGTGGGGTCGTCGCTCATCATCCGCTCGGGGGTCGGCCCGGTCCAGCTCGGCTACGCCGGGTTCACCATCGCCGCCGCGCTGGGCCTCGGGCTGGTCTGGGGCATCCTCCAGGCGCCTCGGTGACGAGCGGGGCCCCGGGCACCGCTCGCCTTGCCGGGTCGCCGCTCAGGGCTTCTTGCGGGCGAAGACGAGGAGGGTGGGCGGGCCGCCCTCGCCGGCTTTCCATTCGGCGGGTCGCTCGTTGCCGGCGCCCCCGAGGCAGATTTTGATCTGGTCGCCGTCGAAAGCATAGAGGCCGAGGTTGTCCTTCATCGGGTCGCCGCTGGCGTCCTTGAAGCCGAAGAAGTCGACCGTCTTGGGGCTGGCCTGCTCGTTGACCCTCATCTCCCCTTTCAGGTCGACCTCGCCGCCGTCGCCCCGGGTCCAGCGCGCGGCGACGGCGTTCCCCTTGATCTCCAGGGCCACCGTGATGCCTTCGACCATCGCTTGCCAGGCCCCCTGGAACTTGCCGAGGTCGCCCGCGATCGGCTTCTCGGCCGGGTCCAGGGCGGGCGTGGTCGCGACCTTGTCCTTGGGCTTTTCCGGGGGCTTGACGCGGGTCAGGACCGTGAGCATGGGCGGGCCGCCCTCGCCGGCCTCGAACTTGGTCGGGCGGGGTCCGTTGGGGCCGCCGCCGCAGACGGTCCAGGTGTCGCCCTCGATCTTGTAGATGGCCATGCTGCTGGGGAGTTCGTCGCCGTTGGGGGCGACGAACTTGAGCCAGTCCAGGGTCTTGGGGCTGGCCTTCTCGTCGAGCTTGAATTCCCCCTTCATCTTGAACTCGTCCCCTTTGGGCGGGACGACGACAATCTCCACGGTCATGTCCTTGACGGTCATGGTGATTGGCACGTCCCCGTCGGGGCCGGCCTTGCCGGTCCAGCTCCCCTGAATCTTGGCGAGGTCGCCCTTCGGCTCGTCGGCCGCGGGGGCGGGGGCGGCGGCCAGGGTCGCCGCGACGGTCAGGAACAGGACGGATCGCATCGGGGGTGCTCCTCGGGGTCGGGTCGGGTCGGGTCAGTCGCGGACCTCGGTGGCGAGCCAGGTCTTCAGATCGGCGCGGAGCCGACGGGCCAGCTCGGGGTGGTCGGCGATCACGTTCCGGCGCTCGGCGGGGTCGGCCTCGACGTCGTACAGCTCGGGCGGTCCGTCGTGGGTGACGACCAGCTTGAACCGGCCCCGGAGGGCGGCGAGCTGGTGGCCGCCCTCGCTCCGCCACTCCCAGAACAGGGTCCGCTCGGGGACCGCCGCCTTGCCGAGCCAGGCCGGCAGGACGTCGAGGCCGTCGACCTTCCAGGCGGGGTCGGGGGCGGCCCCGGCCGCGGCCAGGAGGGTGGGGAACAGGTCGGTCATCTGGAGGATCTGGTCGGACACGACGCCGGCGGGGACGTGGCCGGGCCAGCGGACGACGCCCGGGACGCGGAGGCCGCCTTCCCACAAGGTCCGCTTGCCGCCCCGGAACGGCCGGTTGCTGTCCAGGGCGGCGCTGGTCCCGAGGTTGCCGGCCTCGAAGGTCGCGCCGTGATCGCTGGTGAAGACCACGATCGTGTCGTCGGCCAGCTTCAGGTCGTCCAGGGCCGCCAGGACCCGGCCGACGTTGCGGTCGAGCCGGGTGACCATCGCCGCGTAGGTGGCGTTGAGCGGCTTGGCGGGGTCGGCCTCGGGGAATTTCCCCTTGTGCCGCTCGACCTCGTCGGCCGGGGCTTCGATGTGGAAGTGGGTCGCGGTGTACGGGAGGTACAGGAAGAACGGGCCGTCGCGATGCCGCCCGAGGTAGTCGACCGCGCGGTCGGTGAACAGGTCGTTGGCGTAGCCGGAGACGGGCCGGCGGTCGCGGCCGTCGTGGAGTTCCTCGGGGAACTGCTCCCAGGCGTGCTGGGCGTCGGTGAAGCCGAAGAACTCGTCGAACCCCTGGTCCATCGGGTGCCCGGGCGGGCGGCCGTCGCGGGGGGCGCCGCGGTGCCACTTGCCGAACAGGGCGGTGGCGTACCCCCGGGCCTTGAGGGCCTCGGCCAGGGTGACCTCGCGGGCGGGCAGGTCGTCGTTGTTCCGGCTGACGCGGTTGTGGAGGGTCGATCGGCCGGTCAGCATCGCCGCCCGGCTCGGGGCGCAGACGACGGCCGCGGTGTAGAACCGCCGGAAGGTCGTCCCCTGCGCGCCCAGGCGGTCGAGGTGGGGCGTCGCCCACTCCTTCCGCCCGTTGAAGCCGACATCCCCCCAGCCCAGGTCATCGGCGTAGATCAGGACCACGTTCGGCGCCCGACCCGCCGGTGCCGCCCGGGGCCGGTCGTCCTCCGCCCTCGCCGACGCCCCGGACATCGCCAGGGCCAGGCCCGCCGCGATCGCCCACCAGGACTTCCCCATCGGTCGATCCATCCGAGACACCCTCGACCCGCCGGAGCCCATCGCGCCCGATCGGGGCGCATCCCGGCCCCGACCCGCCACCCATGATGGCAGGCCGGCCGCCCGGCCGCCAGGGGGATTCGGGCCGGGGATGGGGACGCGGCCCCGGGCTCGGCCCTCAGATTTCCAGGGCGAAGGGGGCGACCTCGGCCGCTTCGGCGTGGGCGTCGGGGGGATGAGGGGGGCGACGACGGGTATCGGCGAGCATCTGGTCGGAAAGCTCCCGGGCGTGGGTCAGGCGGTTGCGGCCCTGGGCCTTGGACTGGTAGAGCGATCGGTCGGCCCAGTCGATCATGTCGGCGGCCCTGGGGGTCCGCCCGCAGGACGTGGCGACCCCCAGGCTAATCGTGACGGGGCGGAGCGGCCAGTCGTGCCCCTCGATGGCGGCGCGGAGCCGCTGGCCGAGGGCGAGGCTGGCGTCGGCGTCGGTGGCGGGCAGGAGGACGGCGAACTCCTCGCCGCCGTAGCGGGCCACGACGTCGTGGCCCCGGACATTGGCGACGAGCAGCCGGGCGACCTCGCGGAGGACCTCGTCGCCGGCCGGGTGGCCGAAGCTGTCGTTGAAGGGCTTGAACTGGTCGACGTCGATCATCAACAGCGACAGCGGCCCCCCCCTCCGGGAGGTGAGCGAGAACTGGGCTTCGAGCGCCTCCCGGAAATAGCGGTGGTTCTTCAGGCCGGTCAACCCGTCCGAGGTGGCGATCTCGGCGAGCTGGGCGTTGCGCCGTTCGAGCTCGCCGTGCATCCGCTCCAGATCGGCGGAGCGGCGGCGGAGCTGGTCCTCCATGTCGACGATCCGCCGGGCCACGTTGATCCGGGCGAACAGCTCGGACTTGTCCAGCGGCTTGGCCAGGAAGTCGTCGGCCCCGGCCTGGAGCGCCTTGAGGCGGTCCTCGCGCCGATCCAGCGACGTGATCAGGATGATGTACACATAAGGGCCCGGCGCCCGGAGCCGGACCTTCCGGCAGAGTTCGAGGCCATCGAGGCGGGGCATCATCCAGTCGGTGATGAGGATCCTCGCGTCGTTGGCCCGGAGGTATTCCCAGGCATCGGCCCCGTCCTCCGTCGCGACGACGTCGAAATTCAGCCCTATGAGGGTCTTGCGGAGGATCAGGCGGGAGATGGCGTCGTCCTCGGCGATCACGATCTTCATCGTCGAAGCGTCTCCGGGTTACCCTCCCAGGTCGGGCCGCGAGTCCTCGGACCTTGCCCCGGGCGGGCCGACGCGTGGAGAACCGGCATCGGGGTCCGGCTTTCAGGCCGACCTCTGGACCAATCATGCAACCCTAGGTCGCGTTTCTCGGATTGGGGCGCCGAGATCGGGCCGGGACGCCGCGAATGTCGACCCGTCGACGGTCGGGCCCCGGGGGGCCGCCCGGGGCGCTCACCGGGGCGGCTCCCAAAGTTCGATCCGGTTCCCCTCGGGGTCGGTCGCCCAGCCGAATCGGCCGTACTCGTGCTCCTCGATCCGGTCGTCGACCGCGACGCCGGCCCCCCTCAGCGACGCGAGCATCCCGTCGAGGTCGTCGACGATGTAGTTGATCATGAACGCCTGGCCGCCCGGCCCGAAGTAGCCCGTCGCCGCCGGGAACGGCGCCCAGACCGTCATCCCCTCGCGAGCCGGGTCTTCCGCGTGCCGCCAGGGGATCGCCACCGACCCGTCGACCGGGGCGGGCAAGCCCAGGTGCTCCGTGTACCACCCGGTGAGCCCCTTGGGGTCTCCCGATCGGAAGAAAACCCCGCCGATCCCCGTGACCTTCGCCATCCGGTCGCCTCCTTCCCGTTCGCCGCGGTTACCCCTTCGGGGTGAGCATAAGCCGACGAGACCCGGGACACAACCGATCGCCCGCCCGATCCCGAGTCGATCGGTTCGTCGATTTACAGAATGCCAGATTGCAAGGATCTCAAATTCCAGACAGTAGCGAGATAAGATAAGTTTGGTTGTCTGGTATCTGAGATCCTTGCAATCCGCGATCCGTCTTCCGACCCGATCAGGGCGGCCCGGCGCGGGACCAGACGCGGGCCGGGCCGACCCGGGCCGACGCGACGTAGCGGGCGGCGGTGATCGCGTCGAGCCTGGGGTCGGAGCCCCATTCCAGGACGACGTCGATCGTCCCGGCGTGGTCGTCGAGCAAGCCTTGCCAGAGCCGGGCGCGGGCCTCGTCCTCGCCGGGGCCGTCGAGGAGGGCCACCTTCTCGAAGGCGATCGCGGGGGGCTGGCCCAAGCCGGGGCGGACCTTGACGGGGAAATAATAGTGCGACGTCTCGTAGTTGCTCCAGACCACGTCGTCGTCGGCGGCGCCGAGGAGGCAGTCGGCGTGGAGCAGGGGATTGGAGCGAAACCGCCCCTTGATCCCGACCAACAGCGTCCCCACCCGGGTCCCCGGCGCGATCGCCGGCCTCGCCTCCAGCAACGCGCCGACCCGGTCCCGGCAATCGCGCGCGTAGTCCCAGACGAACGCCGACTGCACGGCCAGGGCGAGGGCCAGCATCGCGCCGGCCAGCTTCCGGGCCCGGCGGTCGGCCGCCAGGTCGAGCCACGGGACCAGCGCCACCAGGCCGAGCAGGGCGACCCGCTGCGGGAGGTAATGGCCGTGCCGCTCGCCCAGGGTGTCGGGCCCGACCAGGCCGCCCGCGAGCAACAGCCCGGCCAGGATCGCCCACCCGCGCCGATTTCCCCCCCGGCGACGGGTCACGACGACCAGGAGCCCGACCGCCGCCACCGTCCAGATCGCCGGGGACGCGAGCCCGTTGCCGACCCACCACTCCGCCCCGAACGGCTGGTACGCCTTGCCGGCCAGCGAGATCGGGTCGACCCAGCCGAGCTGGGCGACCCAGGCCCGGGCCGACCACGGGCGGCCCAGGTACTGCCAGGCCGGCTCCAGGCCGCCGCCCGAGCGGGTCAACGACCGATAGACCAGGCCGAGGGGGACCATCGGGATGAGGCTCGCCGCCGTCCACGCCGCGCGTCGCCCCCGGTCGAGGCACGGGGTCCACGCGGCCAGGATCAGGAGCCCGCCGACGGTCATCCCCAGCCCGATCGGGTGGCAGGCATAGCCCAGGACCAGCAAGGCCGCCACCGCCAACGCCCGCCCGGGGCCGAACCACTCGCGACCGCCCCACCAGACGCCCAGGGTGACCGGCATCAGGGCCGCCCCGAGCAGGAAGCTGGTGAATCCCAGGAGCCAGGTCACGTTCAGGGCCAGCAAGGCCGCCAGGAGCGCCGCCACCCAGAGCCCGCGGTCCCCCGCCACCGCCCGGCGGAGCCAGACCACCGCCGCCGCCAGCGTGACCAGCGTCAGGGCCGCGACCGCGCGGTTGGCCACCAGGGGGGGGAGGGTGGCGACCGCCGCCATCGTCGCCCAGTGCCCCGCCCAGTTCGGCAACGGTTGCCAGGCGATGCTGAAGGTGCCCGCGAACGGCGAGCCCGGCCGCAGCGAGGCGTTGATGATCCGGGCGCTATACAGATGGGCCGGGCCGTCCTGGGTCGTGAATTCCGGGACGGCCGCGATCACCGCCAGGGCCGGCGCCAGGCCCATCGCCAGGGCGACCAGGCCGAGGGCGAGGTCGCGCCGCGAGTCCGGGGGTGGTTCGGCCTCGGGCCGAAAGTGCGCGTCCAAGCTCAGTCGCCCCGTCCCTGAAAGCCAACCCGACCCTCCCGGAGGCCGGAGCCGCCGGGAGGGCCGGGTCGGGAGCGTAACAACCGGACTGACGCCCGTTTCAAGATCCGTCGAGCCTTCGAGGCTGCCCAAAGGCCTTCCGGACGGGTCGCAACCGCTCGGGGTGTGCGGCAAGGTCCTAAATCACGCGGTGCGAGCGTCGGGAACAGGCGGCCCGACCTGGCGATGGAGCAACTATAGCCCAGCGGCGTCGGCCTCGCAAAAGATTTCCTCAAGATTCCCGATCCGCCCGACCGGCCGGGTGTGACCGTAGATTCTTGGGGCTCACGCGGCTCGCTTCCAGAAGTGGTCCCACTGCTCGGTCTGGCGGCAGCAGATCAGCGCGGCCATCGAGCGGGCGTTCCGGTGCCGCCACCGCGCCCCGCG